>Ga0302252_1000071_pt1 | contig 133412 bp, 116 predicted proteins | sample AAG_RA_Leu_MG_FD_193511 | JGI IMG/M metagenome (GOLD analysis project Ga0302252, IMG submission 193511) | Enriched activated sludge microbial communities from anaerobic digester in WTTP, New Holstein, Wisconsin, United States - AAG_RA_Leu | ecosystem: Engineered > Bioreactor > Anaerobic >... | reverse complement strand
CATGAAGGCCTACTATACGAGAACGACGCCCAACCAGGGAAACATGATACTCGTGAACCCGGATATGCAGGTCGAGGGCAACGAAAAGATGATCCTGAACGGCGATATCAAACAGGGAGACAAAATGAGCGCATACAGCGCGCTGGCAAAGCTGGAAACGGCACAGGGCAATGAGGCCAGGCAGAAGGCTGAGCCGAGGGTTGCCCAGATGCTCAAAGTAAAGACTCCTGACGGGAAGACTGTCGACCTGTGGAACACCCATCTCACGGCAATAAAAGACAGCGAATTCCGCAAGAAAGAGATAGACAAGGTCATCTCCACCATGAACGCAAGAGCGGGCTCAGGCGATTCAGTGGTAGGCGGCGGCGATCTCAACTCAGGCCCCTCGGACTCAGTTCTGGCCGATCTCAGGAACAATGGCTATCAGACCCAGGGCGCCTCGATAGACTGGATCACCGGCAAGAACACAGCCAGGCCGCTCAACATCGTCAGCAACAAAGAGCTTTTTGATGAGAACGACGTACAGATCTCGGACCACCCGATGGTGACAGTCGAGATTTGATCTCTTTCTCTTGACCGCCCTGCCATTTTCACCTATACTATAGCAGATATGAGAATGGCAGGAGAGGTCGGATATCATGCATTATAAAGGTATTATATACAATTATCGTCAATTTCTTCCCGTTTCAGCAGACACACCTGTTGTTACACTCCATGAAGGAAACACGCCGCTCATCAGGGCTTACAACCTGGAGCAGATCTTTCCCGGTTACGAGATATATCTCAAGTTCGAGGGAATGAACCCGACAGGTTCGTTCAAGGACCGCGGCATGACGCTGGCCATCAGCAAGGCGGTGGAAGACGGGCACAGGGCCGTCATATGCGCCTCGACAGGAAATACCGCCGCTTCAGCAGCTGCGTACTCGGCGAGAGCTGGAATAACCTGCGCGGTCATAATCCCGGAAAATGCAATTGCCATGGGGAAGCTCGCCCAGGCCCTGATCTACGGGGCAAAGGTCATAGCCCTGAAGGGGAACTTCGACCAGGCGCTTGATATAGTAAAGGAAATATCGTCAAATCATCCGTTCACGCTCGTGAACTCGCTGAATCCGCACAGGATAGAAGGGCAGCAGACCGCGTCGTTTGAGATATGCGATGTCATCGGCGACTCGCCTGACTATCTTTTCATACCGGTAGGTAACGCCGGGAACATCACTTCCTACTGGAAAGGCTTCAGAGCATATCAGCAGGCCGGCATCACAACCAGACTCCCTGTCATGATGGGATTCCAGGCAGAAGGCGCGGCTCCCATAGTCAGAGGGAAGAAGATTGACAAACCAGAGACGAGAGCCACCGCGATAAGAATAGGCAATCCCGCCCGCTGGCACGAGGCTGAGGCGGCAGCCAGGGATTCAGGCGGCGCGATAGACATGGTAAACGACGGCGAGATATTCAAGGCATACTCACTTCTTGCATCGCGTGAAGGAGTCTTTGTGGAGCCGGCATCTGCCGCTTCCGTGGCAGGCTTCATCAAATGCGTGGAGAAAGGCTCAATTCCCAAGGGGAGCACGGTGGTCTGCGTCAATACCGGCCACGGCCTCAAGGATCCTGAAGCGGCAATCAAGGAGAGCAGGCCTCCGACTGTGTGCCCTGTCGATATAAAGAGCGTGCTCGAAGCAATCTCCTGATGGCGAGGTGAAAATGGAAAGCTTTACGGTGCGGGTGCCGGCAACGTCGGCAAATATCGGGCCCGGCTTTGATGCCATAGCGATGGCCATCAACATATTCAACGAGTTTCACGTGACGACAGGCGGGAAGGACAGGCTCGCCATCACAGTCGAAGGCGAAGGCGCCGACGACCTTCCGAGGGATGACACGAACCTGGTGTACCGCTCGTTCCTGAAGGGATGCGCTCTGGCGAAGGCAAAAGTCCCGAGCCTGTCTCTCAGGCAGATTAACGCGATTCCTGTGGCCAGGGGGCTTGGATCCTCCGCTTCGGCGATTATAGCAGGCCTCGTCATTGCAAAGAAGCTTTTCGGCGGCGCGCTCGGCGAGGATCAGATCGTCAATGCCGCCGCCGAGCTTGAAGGCCATCCTGACAACACAATGGCCGCCTATTATGGCGGAGTCGTGATAAACTATCTCGAAAACAGGCAATACAGGGCGATCAGGATAAAACCCGCGAAGCCCATGGAGATAGCTCTCGCCATCCCTGAGATCAGGATAAAATCAAAAGAGGCGAGAGAGTTGCTGCCGGACCAGTACCCGATGGAAGACGTGGTCAGCACAATCCGCAACACAGCTCTCCTCGTCGCTTCACTGCACAGCGGCGAATACAGCCTGCTCGGCTCGGCGCTGAAGGACAGAATACACCAGCCGTACAGGGCCAGGCTGCTGCCCGGGTTTTATGAAGCCGTCGAAGCGGCCTGCAGGGCAGGAGCGTGGGGCGCCGCCCTGAGCGGGTCAGGCTCCACTACAATCGCCTTCTGCCCGGACAAGCCAGAAAATGCAGCCAGGGCGATGATGCAGGCTTATGCCGAGAAAGGCATCTGCTGCTCATGGAAGACTGCAGAGATGATCTCCAGGGGAGCTGTGGCAGAGCCATAATAATTGAAGGGAGCGCATCCCAATGCACACCAGACGCATAATGAAGTTCGGAGGAAGCTCTCTGGCGAACGCCGACTGCTTCAGAAGAGTTTGTGATATAACAGCTTCTTCGATCGGGCACAGCCCGGTCGTCGTTGTCTCGGCACTTGGAGTGGAAAAGGGAGAGATAAAGGTTACAGACTCTCTCAAAGAGGTTGGCGAGCGCGCGCTCGCAGGAGAGGTCACCGAAAAGCTCGAGCAGGCCCTGGTGAAAAGACACGCCAGGCTGATCAAAGAGCTGGGGCTTCCCGGAGACCTCCTCGACAGGGAGCTCGAAAAGATGAGAGCCACCGTCTCCGGGATAAGGGAAGGTAAATACCGGTCGAAGATGGAGGCGCTCGACGCCATAATGGGCTTCGGTGAGATCCTGTCTTCAATTGTCACGGCCTCTCTCCTGAACCGCCTCGGCCACAGGTTTTCCGCAGTTCCTGCAGAGGGTACGGCGTTTATAACCGATGATCAGTTCGGAAACGCGTCTGTGCTCGATTCCAGCCTGGAAAAGATAGCGGCGTCGGTGATAGCGTCAAAAGACATGCTCGTCTTTCCCGGCTATATAGGGCGCACGGCAGACGGCAGGATGACGACTCTCGGACGGGGCGGCTCTGATTACACAGCCGCCGTTCTGGGCGCAGCGCTCAAGAAGGATGTCGAAATCTGGACAGACGTGGACGGCATCTACAGGATCGCGCCGAAATACCTGCCTCCTGAGTTCAAGCTCCTCGGCCATCCCGAGACGATTCCCGAGCTTTCATACGAGGAAGCGTTCCAGATGGCCGCCTTCGGCTCGCGCGTGCTTTACGAGAAATCTATGCACGCCGTGCAGCAGGCAGTCAGGAAGGGAAAGCATATTCGGCTTCTGATAAAGAACACCTTCAACCCCGGGCATCCGGGGACTGTGGTGTCTAGCATGCACCGCCATTCAGGCGAGCCCAGAGGTATAACCGTACTCGAGGGAACCCATCTTTTCACCATATACTCGGGAAGCGACGAGGAGAATGAGACATTCCGCAGAGAGGTCACAGAGCAGTCCAGAGTAAAGATACTGCTCTCCTCCCAGACGCACGGCAGGCTCTCCCTGGTGCTGGACGACACGAACGAAGAGCTCGTAAGACTGGAATCGAAGTATGGAGGGCACCTGTCCCGTGACCAGGTACTGGTCAAGATTGTCGGAGACGGCCTCGGCGAGAATCCGGTCACGCTCTCGAGGATTCACGGCGCGCTTCAGGCATCGGAGAACACTGAAAAATACGGCATGACAGTCGTGCACAAGTCTCCCCAGATCCTTACCGACACTACCTTTGAGCTCCTCGTCAAGAAGAGAGGGCTTTCAGACGTGCTGCTTTCGCTGTACAAGGCTCTCTTCATGGAAAAGACTGTGACTGTCGGCGTGCTGGGACTCGGCACAGTCGGCAAGGGAGTGCTGGACTACAACAAAAGCATGTACAGCCCTGAAAAGGGCGGCTTTTCACTGCATTTCCCGAAGGCGCTGGTCAGAGACCTGTCCAGAGACAGAGGTGATCTTCATGGCACCGAGGTTACAGGCAGTATCGGCGAGATCCTCGACAACCCGACGGTGGATATAGTCCTCGAGATAATGGGCGGCATCGAACCTGCAAGGACCTATATACTGGAGGCGCTGAAAAAAGGCAAGGACGTCGTGACAGCCAACAAGGCACTGCTCGCCGAGTGCGGCATGGAGATATTCGGCACTGCGTTCAAATACCGCCGAAACATAGGCTTTGAGGCGAGCGTGTGCGGCGAGATACCGATAATAGACGATCTGCTGAAGTTCCCGGGCCTCGGCGACATAGAAGGAATTGAGGGAATAGTAAACGGCACCAGCAACTACGTGCTGACCAGGTTCATGGAAGGGATGAGCATGGAGGCGGCGATCGCCGAAGCGCAGCAGAAGGGCTTTGCAGAAGCGGACCCGACACTCGACGTCTCAGGAGCCGACGCCTCGCAGAAGCTGTCCATCATGGCCTCGATACTGTTCAACCAGCCTGTCAGTTACCGCGACATCCCCTGCCAGGGCCTCTACGGCCTTCTCCCTGTGGACAGGCTCGCCTTCGTCAGGTGGAACATGGTTGTGAAGCCTCTCGCGCTGGCCCGCCTCGCAGACGGCAGGCTCACGCTCCGCGTTGCGCCTGCTCTCGTTCCCTCCACCCACCCTCTCGCGTCTGTGCGCGATGAAAATAACGCGCTGGCGCTGTACTTGTCTGGGAGAAAAGAGCCCATCACGAACATCGGCAAGGGCGCAGGCGCCATCCCCACCGCCCGCTCGATAATCCGGGACATAATAGACGTGTCGAGAAGATCGAGGTTCCATATGCTGAATCTGCCGGAGTTCTTCCGCGTTGACACCAGAATTCCAATGGCATCAGAAGGCGAGATACTGGGAAACTGGTACCTGCGATTCACAGTGGCAGACGAGCCTGGGGTCTTCGGCACAATAGCGTCTATTCTCGGAGAGTGCAGCCTTTCTATCAGGCAGGTCATACAGGAGGACTCAAAAGACGAAGGTGCGCACATTCAGCTCGAGATCAAGAACTCGAGGCTTTCAAGCCTGGAAAGCGCAGTGGGCAGGATCAAAGCCCTTCCTTTTGTCCACAGGGCCTTCTACTGCACGATGATGTAGCTGATGGGATATAAAAAAGACCGGTGATGGACTCGAACCATCCGGATACTTATAAGGCATCCCAACGGGTTTGCAGTCCGCGGGGAGCACCCGCTCCCTGTACCGGCCATGTGAAATTTTCTCTGAAACGGATACAATTCCTCCCATAAGCAGATAAACCGCATATATTCCCAATACCCGATTCAGAGTCATTGAAGCTAACCGCAATGCACAAGAATTAAGCAGGTTTTTCAAGAAAGAATATAATACACGGAGTGTAACAATGGTGAGATGGAGATAATGCAGAGATGGAGAGGGATTCCGAGAATAGTGTTATATTGCTTGAAAGACAAACCTCTCAATTGTTTTGCTCTCCCTCTTCCTCCATCCCCGCCTCTCCTTTATTACACAATATTCTTTATTTCAGAGGCAATGAAGCTAACTGGCATCGAACTCGAGAATGAACTTAGAGCCGCCCTGTCTCTCTATTCTCATCACGCCGCCGAGCTGCTCGACGAGCAGTCCGACGAGCATCAGGCCGAATCCGCTTGACGATTTGATATCGATATATTCAGGAATGCCCTTTCCGTTATCCGACACGACAATTGTCGCATGGCCGTCACTTTTCGACGCGGATACAGTGATCACCCCTTCGGATCCTTCAGTGAAGGCATATTTTATGGCGTTCGTGATCAGCTCGTTTACGATGATTCCCATGGGAGAGACGATCTTTACAGGAAGCATGAAACTATCTAGCTTCATCTCGACTTTGACAGACTTCCTCAGCGGGAAGATGTCGATGATCTCTTCTACGAGAGCCGGCAGATATTCGCCGATCGAAATCTCGCTGATGCTCTCCGATCTGTAAAGCTTGTCATACAGCGTGCCCATGCTGTGCAATCGGCCTCTCGCCTCCATCAGAGCATTAGCCGCAGTCTTGTCCTGCATCCGTCTCGCCTGCAGGGATAGCAGGCCCATCATTGTGCTCATGTTGTTCTTGATCCGGTGATGCACTTCCCTGAGGAGGATATCCTTCTCTGACAGCAGGCCTTTTATCCGCTCCTCGGCAATCAACCGCTCCATCTCCGAGCCGGCCCGCACAGCGACTGTTTTCAGCATGGCCTCTGCAAGATGGCGGTCCGCAAGAGGACGCCTGCTCATCAGCGCGATGAGCCCTATCGGCGTTCCGTTGTGGCTCCAGAGGGTGACGCCGATGTAGCTCTCAGCATTCATCTTCGCGATCATTCCGCTTTCAGGGAACCGGACGCGCAGGCCTTCCGGATAGCAGCACACTATCTTTCCTGCGAGATCCCAGCAGGGAGTTCCTTTCAGCTGATATGATATATTCTCTCTGAGGCTGCCATCTTGCCATACCGCTACGGTCTGGGCAGTCGACCTGTCTCCGGCCAGGCGATCGATGCAGACGAGATCCATCTCGAGGCTCTCAGCAAGATAGCAGGCCAGCGCCTCAAAGAATCCCTGACTCTGCTCCGGCTCCCCATACTGGGCCAGGAACGTCAGGACCCTCTCAGTCTGCTTGCGCTCCGTGATATTGTCAAAGACAGCTACGAAGTCCCCTTTGACGGGACAGTAAACCGAGATGGCAAGATATATGGAAAGCGCGTTGATCCTGATCTCCATCCTCTCAGGGATGCCTGTCTGTGTAACTCTTGCGAATATATGCAGAAACTCGGGGTCTGTCGCCATTATCTCAGGAATGACTTCAGTCAATGTCTGACCGACAGGATTGCGCAGCCCTGTCAGTCTTTCGAAAGCGCTGTTGACATCGAGATGCATGAAGTCAACCGGACTGCCCTGCCTGTCATAAATCATCCTGCAATATGCATAACCTTCGAGCATGTTCTGGAAGAGCGAGCGGTACCGGTTTTCGCTCTCTCTCAGCGCCTCCTCGGAGCGCTTCCGCTCGGTGATATCCACGAAAGTCGCCAGAAGGCCGTCATCATAGGGAATGCCCGATATTATTACAACACGCAAATCTCCGTTCCTGCAAGTCACGTTGTACTCAGCGGGCTCTATGTATGTTCCGTTCCGGACTGCATCACTTATCGCGTGCTCCCATTTCTGGATGGCATGCCAGCGATAATCCTCATCGGGATAAGCGTTCCTGTACCAGTCGTCGACTGTCGGCAGGTCTTCAGGATGATAACCGAAGACCTCGGTGAAGCGGGAGTTGAAGAAGCTGATCTTTCCTTCCCTGTCACATAATCCAAGCGGCAGCGGAATGCTCTTGAAAAGGTTCCTGAACCTTGTCTCTGTCCTTTCGATGGCCTCTGCAGCAGCTTTTCGCTCAGTTATGTCTTCAACAGTTCCCATCAGGCCTGTTATCTTTCCATCGCGCCTTACAGGGCTAGCGGTTGTGCGAATCCACAAACTGCTTCCTTTAGCAGTAATGAACGGCGTTGTCAGGTCAAAAGGCTCTCCATTCTCAGTACAGCGAGAAAATGCATTGAGGAACCTTATCTGGTCTTCCTGATCGTAGCATCTGCGAATCCAGGAATAATGATCCTGAGAGCCTTCTTCGAAATCTCCCCTTTCGCATTCAAATATGCGGTACATCTCGTCCGTCCAGGATATCTTTTTCGTGCTTAAATCCCATTCCCAGCCTCCTATACCAATCTGCCGCTGTATCGCGTTCAAAAGCTCTCTGCTCTTGCTAAGCTCCTCTTCTGCCTTTCTTCGCTTGGAAATGTCGCGTGTCACACCCCGGATCTCCAGCCTGCCTGTCTTTTCGTTTCTGCTGCAGCATGTTATCGCTTCTGTCCAGACAGTGGAGCCGTCCTTGCACCTCTGCTCCACATCCTGTGTATTGAATCGTTCTTTATTCTGTCCGCTCGCGACAAGCTCTTCAATCCGCCGCGAATGAAGCTCCTTTACCAGTCTGTATGATTCAGGCGTGAGGGCTTCATCAGCCGGCACGGCCATAACCTCTTCTGCAGTGTATCCCCTCAACTTCTCCACAGACGGGCTCATATATGTAAAACGCTCTGATTCGACATCAAGAATCCACACTATATCCTTCATGCTTTCGGTGAGGAGCCTGAAGTGCTCTTCGCTTCTGCGAAGCTTTTCCTCTGTTTTCATGCGCTCCGTAATATCCCTTGCAGCAGCAATGTGAACGTGACGCCCGTTCCTGACAAAGAAACGGGCTCTGATCTCTACAGGGAATACTGTCCCGTCTTTTTTCCTGTAATATCTGAGCGGCACTGTAAAGGCCAGGCCTGGCTTTTCGGGAGCTATTCTGGAGGCTGTTTCTGTTTTTTCGGGCTCTGCCGAAAGATCTGTATTCTTCATCTTCAGCAGCTCTTCAATGCTGTATCCGTACAGCTCAGACGCCGCGCTGTTGACCTTGAGGATTCTTCCTGTCTCATTATCGATAAGTGATACAGCGTCGGTCAGAAACTCGAAAAGAGAGCCGTAGTCCTCTTCCCTGTGCCTTATCTCGGTGATCAGCTTTTCCCTCACCGCAGCTTCCCTTACGAGCCTCATGTTCTTGTAGCTCAGCGTTGATATGGCATCGGCGAGCCTTATACAGAACTTCATTACGGTCTCGATCTGCTCCCTGCTCCTTCTGGGCACTCTCTCCAGAGCTGATATGTACTCCTTCTCATCAAATCCGAAGAACTCAGCCCTGCTGCGAAAGTAGTCATAATCCAGACTTTCATCATCGAACATGAACTGCCCGATGAAGAGATTGCCCATCTGGGTCCCGTCTGCCATTATAGGCGTGGCTACATCCCACATATTGTTCAGGCATCTGTATATTCTGTGCTTTCCCGGCTCGACACCCTTCGAGAGATTGGTGTCGCTCTCCTCACATAATCTCCTCGTATCGGGATTCACTCTGTGGAATTTAGTGCAGATATCCTGCCATCCCGATGAAACCAGGATTTTACCATTTCTGTCTATCACAGCCACTGCAATTCCGGTTATTCGGAATAGATCTTCTATCACGAGCCGAAGCGCATCGATATTCACGATATCCGAAAGCTCCAGGGCATCTGTATCTCCTTTTTCGCCTATGATGGATATCAGTTCTTTACGCGTTTCATCTTCGCTCTTCTTCAGGGCTTCCTCGATCTGCCTGCTCTCAGTTACATCGATTATGTAGTTCAGGGAGGCAGGCCTTCCCTTCCAGGATATGAGCGCCGATGTGATCTCGACCCACTTTACCAGGCCTTCTCCGGTCACAATCCTGAAGGAATACTCGGTCTCGACATCTTCACCTCTCAGCCTTCTTGTGTGTTTGTCGCGGATCATGGCCCTGTCGTCCGAATGGATGAAGATATCGAACGGCTTGGTCGTGAGATCGCCTGCAGAATATCCAAGTATTCGGACTGCCGCACCGTTGACCAGCTTGAGCGTCATGTCCTGAGCTATGAAGATGCCTGCAGAAGAGCTTTCGAAGAGCAGGCGGTACTCCTCTTCCTTCTCTCGGAGCCTCCGGTTTGTCTCGACGAGCTCTTCGTTCTTCCTCTCCAGGTCCATGTGGGCGTTGAAGAGCTCAAAAGCCATTTCTATCGAGGATTGAAGCACGAAATCGCCTGAGTTCTTGCTTATATATCCATAACGCGTTATGCCGCGCACTTTTTCCACCATCTCCTGCTCAGAGTGAGATGTCAGGAAAACAATGGGAAGATTCTTTACAGCGAGAATAGCTTTTGCAGTCTCTGTTCCATCCATTCCGATTCCGAGATCAATATCCATCAGCACGAGATCTATGGAGCCGTCAGATTTTATCTTTTTCAGAGCATTTTCACCTGAATCAGATGTTATGACATCGTAATTATGGTTTTTCAAAACCTGCGATTCTACCGCTGCGGCTATAAGATCGTCTTCGACAAGAAGTATCTTTCGTCGCTGCCTGTTGTTCATGATGAGATATCTCCTTATCGATGACTTTCGATGTGGAATATCAGGCAGAATATGCCGCTCGGGGCAGAAGAGGATTCCTCAGGAAGTGCCTCTTATTTCATGCCCAGCTTCCCGCCTCGTGCCAGAAGGTCTATTGATTCCCTGATTCTCCGGTTCCTTGTCTCCTCTTTCTGCGCGGCGGAGATCCACCTGATGAAAAGATTTCTGTATGAGCAGGCGAGCCTGTTGAAGTTTTCGAGGGCTTTCTCATTGGCCATCAGCGCCTCTCTGAAGAACTCAGGGACGGCGAGAGCCTCACGCGGCCGTCTCGCCTCAGAGTCCTCCCTTTGTTTGAGTATGGACTCATCCACAACAGAGAGGCCTGCCTGTGTAACCCTGCCTTCGCTGATCATCTTACGAAGTCTCTTAATATTAATCTCGGACCATGAGCTTCGTTTTTTGCGGGGAGTGAATTTCTGGACAAACTTCTCATCGTCGATCCTCTGTACAATGCTGTCAATCCACCCGAAGCAGATTGCCTCTTCAACTGCATCGTCATAGGGGATTCTGGGCTTGCCTGTATGCTTTTTATAGTAAACAAGCCATATTTCACTCTCAACTGCGTGGTTCTGCTCAAGCCATGCTCGCCATTCTATACGATCGTGGACATACAGCTCTTTTTCAATCTTCATATCCGTAAAATGTAGATAAGCACTCAATAAAAAGGTGCCGGGGAGATGTTATAATGATGAGATTCCTTAAAAACAGACAGATCTCCTGTAAGTAGAACTACTTAATCAACTGTCAGAATAAAACTTCAGAATCTGTCAGGCAGGTTAACTGATTAAGCTCTGCCTGGAATCCTTGTCATAAAGGGAGGCTTGCAGGCAATCGTAAAGATCCGTTCTAGAGCACTCTCCTGCAGGCGCTCACGTCTGCGCCGGCCAGGCTGGAGATCTTCACATGATCACCTGTGTGGGGCGAGTGTATGTACTGGCCGTTTCCGATGTAAATGCCGACATGGCCGTTGTTGTGGAAGAAAACCAGGTCGCCGGGCTGAAGCTGAGCCTTGCTCACTTCCTTGCCTTTCTTTACCTGGTCTGTAGTAACGCGAGGGAGGTCGATCCCCTTCGCTTTGAATACATTCTGCACGAAGCCTGAGCAGTCGACTCCCTTTCTACTGGTCCCTCCGTAAAGATAGGGCGTTCCGAGCCATGTCTTTGCCTCGTCTATAATCCCCTGCTGCGTGGCATTGTTGTTTCCGTTGTTGACCGCATTGTTGTTGACAATGCCGTTGTTTCCGTTGTTGTCAGCTGCGTTTCCGCCGTTATCAACGGCATTGTTGTTCTGGTTGTTGTTGAGCCCGTTGTTGAGACCATTCAGGCTGTTGAGAGCATTCGTGCCGCAGAGGCTGCCTAGCACGCCGGTCATCATCCTCAGCATCGCCGACGCCAGGTTCCTCTGATACAGAAGCTCGAAAGCGGGAGGCAGCGAAGACCCTCCAATGGAGCCGAGAGGCGATGTCATAGCGCTTCCTGAGCCCATGCCCCATGCCGACATGAAGCTGGAAAGTGAATCAGTGGCTGCTCCCGGATTCAAAGGCGCAGCCGTCGCCTCGCTTGAAAACAGCGTTGAATCACCGGCATATCCTGCAAGTGAAGCTCCATCGAATCCATACTGCGAAATTCCAGGCAATGGAGAAGCTATGCCCCCCCCAGGGATTATTCCTCTCATTTCGTTCAGGCTCAACGTTGTATTCATGGCCGATACCTCTCAATGCTGTTCCTGATTCTATATCCAGACTCACGCTGAAAGACTCCTGATATGCATTTGAAAAAAAGCTGAAATATGGAACACTTTGTAAAATTTTCCTGCTGATTCATCAAATTCCGGAATATTGACGGACCCGGAGCAGACGAGTATAATTTTATGGATAATGATCTGAACATCACTTTTCAAGATAAAGAAAACGGAGGCTTTATGTCAGAAAAACTCAAACTAACCGAATCGATGCGCATGTATGAAGAGGCAAAGACACTCAGCCCGGGCGGCATGATGGGGATCAGAAGGCCGTATAATTTCGTGCCGGGAGAGTATCCCATCTTCATCAAGGAAGGCAAGGGCGGAATGATCACAGATGTCGATGGGAACAGCTACATCGATATGCTCTGCGCCTATGGCCCGATTATTCTGGGCTATGTGGAGCCCGAGATCGATGAAGCCGTGCAGGAGCAGATGAAGCGGGGCTTCTGCTTCAGCCTCGTGCAGCCGGCGCAGAACCAGCTGATTAAAAAGCTGAAAGAGATAATCCCCTGCTGCGAGATGGGCATAATAATGAAGACAGGTTCTGACGCCACCACCTGTGCGGTGCGGATAGCGAGAGGTTACACTCACAGGGATAAAATCATACGCTGTGGATACCACGGATGGCACGACTGGTGCGTGGAAGTTCACGGCGGAGTGCCCGAGCATGTATCCAGGGACACGCTGGAAGTTCACTACAACGACATCAACGGCCTGAAAACCCTCTTCGAGGAGAACAAGGATCAGATAGCGTGCCTGATAATCACCCCGGTCGGCCATCCTCTCAATGCGCCTGTGTCGGCTCCGCCGGCCGGCTACCTGGAAGAGGTCAGGGAGATAACGAAGAAATACGGCGCAGTGCTGATTTTCGACGAGATAAGGAGCGGATTCAGAGTCAGCATGGGCGGCGCCCAGCAGAGATACGGAGTCACGCCTGACCTGGCAGTATTCGGAAAGGCAATGGCCAACGGCTATCCAATCTCTGCAGTAGTCGGTAAAAGAGAGATCATGTCGATTGCCGAAAAGGAAGTCTTCATCTCATCCACCTTTTTCCCGAACAGCCTCGAGATGGTCGCCGCCCTCAAGTGCATCGAGATCCTCGAGAGAGATCGCGTGCTGGACAAGATCTGGGAGCGCGGAGAGCTGTTTCTCGAGAAGCTTCAGCATACAGTTGGAAGGAGCGGCATAAAATGCTCCGTTTCAGGCATTCCCCCGATGCCGTTCATCACGTTTGACAAGGACAGCTCAGGCCAGTACAAGGAGCTGCGCACGAGGTTCTACACTGAGGCGATAAGGCGGGGACTGTTCATACAGCCCTTCCATCACTGGTACATCTGCCACCGCCACGGCGAGGAGGAGCTGACGAAGGCGCACTGCATAATCGAGGCATCCCTGGCGGCCACAAGAGACAGCCAGGCGCAATAATCAACTGAGCTTAAAGGGACGTCTTCCGAGGCGTCCCTTTTCTTTTCCTATCGGACATTTCTGAGCTTTTCGATAAAGCTCATCAGCATCGATTCCACAGTGACCGATTGTATGGGTACAGCCCTGGCAGGCCTGGGCTTTGACGGCTCTATCTGTCTTGTCTCTGGCGACGATGGCCTGATCGGCTGCGTGATAAGGGAATGCGGCTCAACAGCCTCCTCAGTCCTTCCCTTCTTCCTCTCGAGAGGCGGCGGAGGCGGAGGCTGGCTCGCTGCAGGCTCCATGGCGCCTGTTTTAATTCTCTGAAGCGATTTGAAGAGGTCATCCTTTGATGGAATGGCAGTCTTCCTGATCTCGGCGGTCTTCTTGCTCTCCCTCCCGGCTGAATAGTCCACCAGCGTCGGGACGTGCTCGTCATGCGGGCTGCCGAATACCTCCTCTTCGAAAGAAGGGACTAGCGACGGGTCATCCGAGTAGTCAACGAGGGCAGGCCTTATCAGCCCGCTGTCCCTTCTGAGGTCGCCCATGTCTGAACCGCGGCGCGTTTCCCGGATTGTCGGCGCAGGGCGCGCCTCTTTTGTTTCAGGGGTCTTCGGCATCTCTATGAGCGGCGGAAGTGATGTCCCGGGCGCTGACGCTTTAAACGACGGTGATTCAGGCAGCCCGATCAGCGTCGGGAGCTTCCCGATATCTGAACTGTCGCTGAAATCCGGAAACGTAATCAGCGGCGGAAGCGCCGCGGCTGACGGCGGCTCGGCTTTACCCTGCGGGGAGCTGATATCGTGAGCGGTTACAGAAGGTTGTAATGACGGCTTTTTCTGGAAGTCCTCAGTTACTTTTTTCTCTGCCTGAGCCATCGGAGTATTCGATTTTGTCCCGTTGACTGATGCGGTTATCTCCGAAGACGGCGCCCTCTCTGTCCTGGATTGCTGCTCCGAATCGAAGGCCGTTTTCTGGGAAGACTTGACAGGAGCCTGCGGCGGCTTAGGATGGACCTTAGAGCGCTGCGGCTGAGCCTGGGACTGTGATGGCTGAGCCGAAGGCGGCGATGGCTGAGTGGGAGTCTGCAATGGTCCGGCCGATGGCTGTGCCTGAGATCGAAACTGCTCAGGGGAAACAGCGGTTTTCTCGGCTGACGATATATGCCTGCCCGGAGCAGCGGCGCTCCTGTCCTTTGTGATACCTGTCTTCCCTTTTGCAGGATCGCCGTCTTTCAGCTTCCGCGCTTTTTCATAGATGCCTGGGAAGATCTCCTTCATCATAAGCTCCAGCGATTCCCTCTTGGGCCTGGCTTTTACAGCTTCCGCCTTTGCCCATGCTCCATCCGGGATGTCTGCTGCAGCCGGAGCAGCAGGTTTGTCCATAGAATCTTCAGGTGTTATAAGCTCCTTTGAAAGTTGGAATGTCGATTCGTCTATCTCGGCTTTTTCCACTCTGAGCCTTTCTTCAAAGATTCCGAGCAGACTTCGCAGTCCAGCCAGAATCCTGAATGTTCCGAAAATGATCAGAACGGCGGCGACAGTAAACAGGACAGCATTAATCTGCGTGCTGTTATTCTTTGTGACTACCATGCAGGCGATGAATATTATTATAATGCCGATACAGACGAAATAAAATCCCCGGGATATGACATTCTTCGCTTTTGTTTCAGGATCTTGCGGTTTTTGATTAGCTTTCATCACATCTGCACTTGAAAAGCTCAGTGCCGGCTTCAGGCTATGCGTTGTATTCGCAAATACTCAAGAGAACTCGGAAAAATCCACTGTCATCAGATAGCCGCCATTGCTGTATGGCGCATTTTGACGTGACAGTATATAGAATTTGATATAGGACTGCCGAACCCTTTCACTGATATTCTTCGCCTCTGATGATTTTACCCTGCTCTGAATTATACTAACCAGCAAAAATAACGAGCACAGTCAAAGCCGTGGTCGTTAATATAAAGTCCGCTGAAAACATAGAACCCTATCAGGCGTTTACTGCATCTATATGAAAAAGGAAAGGCGCCTATTAAGGCACGGAGTGACTTCGCAGCCCTGACAGCGCCGGAATACGATGCGACACGTTTCAGAGCTGTATGCAGGTAATTGCCTCAGCTTCCGAGGAAACAGAAAAACAGGGTCGAATCGTAAAGATGAATAGAATCAGAGAGGAGCGATTATCATGGAGAGAAAGAACATTGTGACGATTTTCGGTAATGCAGTAACACTGATAGGGCCTGAGTTGAAGGTCGGAGACAAGGCTCCTGACTTCAAGGTCGTCAACAGAGAGATGAAGGAAGAAGGGCTGGCCGACTATAAAGGCAGGATAAAGATAATCAGCGTGACACCGTCGCTCGACACTCCTGTCTGCGACCTGCAGGCGCGCAGATTCAACCAGGAGCTGGCCTCACTTCCGGAAGATGTGATTGTTCTGAATATAAGCGTCGATCTGCCCTTTGCCATCGAGCGCTTCTGCACCACTGCAGGCATCGACAAGGTAAAGGCGCTTTCCGATCACAGAGAGACGTCTTTCGGCACAGCCTATGGAGTTCTGATGAAGGAGTCAAGGCTTCTAGCCCGCTCAATCTTTGTAATAGACAGGGAAGATGTAATAAGATACATTGAGATTGTGCCTGAAGTGACGAGTCACCCGAACTACGACAAGGCGATCGAGGCGGTAAAGGAGCTTGCAGGGATCAAAGCCTGAGCCGGTAAAACCGCGCGGCATACCCGGTGAGAAATATTCTGCTCATGATAAAAGTGATCTCAGAACCTCAATGAGATCACTTTTTTGTTTACATGCCTGCTCAATCCGCTCCGGCCGAATGAGCGCTCATAAAGGGAGATCAGCCTGGACCACCATGTCGCCGAGAGCTCATGCTCCAGCCTGGTCCTCACCCTGACAAGCTCAAACCGGATCTCCTGCCTGGATTTTTTCATTTCATTGAGCTCTCGCTGGAGCTCTGATATTCTCGATTCACGCTTTTCAATCATCTGATAAGCTTTTTTCAGGCCGGTTTCCAGATTCCTTACCCTTTCAGGACTCTCAGGCGAGTGATCGGCATCGGGAAAAACCCGGTGCATATAATAGCCTTCAGAATCCAGTTTCTCTACCTCATCCGGACGCGCAGCCCTGATCAGCCCTGCAATATGATACCTGCCCATCTCTTCCGCCAATTGAAGCGGCGTCCTGCCATCGAAATCCTTCATCGCCAACGCGGAGCCCCACAGCAGAAGAAGCTCAGCCATCTCCCTGCTCTCTGCGAGATGCAGAGGCGTGGCTCCATCGCGCCTTTCCACGGCATTCACATCAGCTCCGGCTGAGAGCAGAAGCTCAGCTGTGTTTCTCATCCCAACTGTCACAGCACAGTGGAGAGGGGCTTCGCCCCTGTTGTTGTACGCGTCAACATCGGCATTGCAGAACAGGCATTCTTCAGCTTTGGCATAGTCTCCGTGCTTGATGGCATTGAAAAGCATCCTTGTATGGTAATGGCTTATCATCATCTCTTCATTACAGGAATATGGCTTTTCACAACCTGAGCATACAGCCTGGACTGAATGGGTCTTGGGGTGGCCACAGTGTGAGCAGTATACGGTGTAGAGCTTCTCGCTGCAGAGGTTGCAGTATCTTGTCTTCAGATAGTTCTCAAATCCACATGAAGGACACAGTTTCGACATTCTGTTCTCCCCCTTTTGTGAAGCTGAGCGTGTATGCCACATGCTGGTGAGACTGCCTGTCTCGATATTTGACAGCTCTCACCTGGCAGAACCTCACTGTTGAGGGAGCATCCTGCATCTGCCCCGGAATCCGGGCCGCAGATAGCCCTATTTCATGATACCACCTGTCCTGTCAGATTTCTGTGCAATTTAACACATCATGAGCTTCATCGACTTTATATCATTAAAAAGCCAGCGCTTCTGGCGCTGGCTGTGCCGGATCATCATCTCTTCAGGAGAGGCGGCTCCATCTATGCGATATCAGCCGCCAGCAGCAGAACCGTGCTTCGCGGATTTACCATGTAGTAGTCTGCCGGCATATGCTCGATCTCTCTGCCGTGCACAAGAAGCTCCTCACCGGAGGGAAGACTGGTGTCAATCTTCCTGTACCACTTGAACGGCGAGGGCAGCTCGGGGATCTCGACTGTCTGGGTCCTGTAGTCGGCGTTGAATATTATCAGGAGATGGTATTCGAATCCATGGCGCTCTTTGGCATGAAGATGCATGGCGACCGTTCTCTCTTCAGGGTTGCTCCAATCGGGCTGATCGAGCTCCCTGCCGTACCATTTGAGGCTGAAGTTCTCGAGATGGCCAATCGGCCTGTCTTTGTAGAACTTGGCTGTCTGAAGGGCTTTGTACCGCGTCGTCAGCTTGATGAGCTCCCTCGTGAACTTCAGGAAATCCGCGTTGTCCTTCACGAGATCCCAGTTGAACCAGCTCAGCTCATTGTCCTGGCAATACGCGTTGTTATTGCCTCCCTGCGATCTCAGAACCTCGTCGCCGCTCAGAATCATCGGCGTTCCCAGAGACAGCAGCAGCGAGCACATGAAGTTTCTGGCCTGCTGAAGCCTCAGGCTCTTCACGTCTTCCTTGTCGGTATCGCCTTCTTCGCCGCAGTTCCATGAGTTGTTGTCCGTCGAGCCGTCTCTGTTGTTCTCCAGGTTGGCCTCATTGTGCTTTTCGTTGTATGACACCAGATCCTTCAGGGTGAAGCCGTCGTGGCATGTTATGAAGTTGATGCTGTTGTAAGGCGTTCTGCCGTCGTCTCCATAGAGATCGCCCGAGCCTGTGAACCGCCTTGCGAATTCCGCCGCCTGGCCCCCGTCGCTTTTTGTGAAGCGCCTCACAGTGTCTCTGAACCGGCCGTTCCACTCGCACCAGTCTATGGGGAAGTTGCCCACCTGGTAGGTCTCGAGATCCCAGGGCTCAGCTATCAGTTTGACCCTGTTCAGCACCGGATCCTGGGAAATAACATCGAAGAATGTGGAATACGGGCTGAATCCCTCTTCCTTCCTGCCAAGCACCGTGGCGAGATCGAACCGGAAGCCGTCCACATGCATGACCTCCACCCAGTACCGGAGCGAATCGGCGATAAGCCTTATCACCTGAGGATTGCCGGCGTTGATGCTGTTCCCGCAACCTGAATAGTTCATATAGTATCTGTAGTGATGCTCTTCTGTTCCGGCCAGTGAATAGTATGTCTGATTGTCCACGCCCCTGAAACAGACGGTCGGACCGAGCTCATTCCCTTCGCCGGTGTGATTGTAGACTACATCGAGAATCACTTCGATGCCCGCCTTGTGGAGCTCTTTCACCATCGCCTTGAACTCGCTTACCTGGCAGCCGGGCTCGGTCTGTGTGGAATAAGACCATTCAGGCGCGAAGAAGCTCGTGGTGTTATAGCCCCAGTAGTTTGAGAGCCCTTTCTGGACCAGGAAATCATCCACATGAAACTCCTGAACCGGAAGAAGCTCGACTGCAGTGATGCCCAGGGTCTTCAGATAAGGGATCTTCTCGATGAAGCCGAGATATGTGCCACTGTTCTTCACCTTTGAAGACTTGTGAGCCGTGAAGCCCTTCAGATGCGTCTCGTAGATGATGGTCTGATTGAGCGGAATCTGTGGTGACCTGTCTCCTTCCCAGTCAAATCCGTCATCTATGACAATCGACTTGGGAACGATTGACGAGTTATCCCTGCTGTCGAAGGAGAGATCCTTGTCCGGCGAGTCCGGGTCGTAACCGAGCAGCAGATTGTCCTTGTTGACGAGCTTGCCGCTGACGGCTTTGGCGTATGGATCGATGAGAAGCTTGTTCTCATTGAAGCGGAATCCGTTTGCAGGATCATACGGTCCCTTTATCTTGTAGCCGTACATCTGCCCTGCCTTTATATCGTGCACGAAGGTGAACCATATGTGCTTTATCCTGTTCTCGAGCCTTATGGTCTCCACAGGCTCTCCATCTGCCCTGTCGAACAGAAGCAGATACACTTCCTGGGCATATTTTGAATAGATTGCGAAGTTCACGCCTTCATCGGTCAATGTGGCTCCAAGCGGATAGAATCTGCCACTGGAAAGCGTGTGCTCTTGCTTCTCGCTGCCCTGTTTCTCGCTGGCCTGCTTCTCGCTGACTTTATTGTTCACTTTGCCTTTTGTTTTCACTGCCATGATCGATCCTTTCTGAATGGGAGATTGCACCATCCTTTATATTCTGTAAAGGGACACTGATATACCTGCCCGCCTGCGATGTGATCCAAGGTCATCCGGGCTTTGGATCGCAGCAGGCACTTTATTGTCACTGTCAGCTGAGGCATACTTGTATCAGACGGAACCAGGGAGGTAAAAACGATGCGGCTTGCCAGCTACACGGATTTTCACAGGGAAGATGAAGGACAGTCGATTATCGAGAAGCTCTGCCAGACCTTTTCCAGTCTGTTCGAATCAGCCGTCACCACGTTCAGGCCCGCCGCCCCGGAAGACAGGGACTGAGAGCCCGCTCCGGAATGGCATCAGAGACAGATATAGAGACCAATGGCGTGCCGTCCTGGTCTCTCAGCCGCGCCGGGAATAAGATTCTCCGCTTCAGGGACCATCAAGCCAGGTCTTCCTTTCCTCTCCTTCCGGCTCAGCAGGCACTGCAGGCTCCTGTTTACTGCCGGCTCTCCGCCCTCGGTCATGGCCGCACAGGCAGCAGCAGTCACAGCAGGGATCGCAGATCATGCCGCACGATGAATCGGTGCAGCAGCAGGCAGGAGATTCTCTGCAGCAGCACGCTGAAGATTCGCTGCAGCAGGTACTTTCCCCGCAGCACGATCCAGCCCCGCAGTCACATCCGTCACATATGCATACTCCCCTCTCCGCAAAGCTCAGTGAAAGCGGCCTGAATCTCTTTCCGGCAGCCGTCCTTCTCTTCCGATCCCTGCTTCCGGGGCTGCTCACAGGGCTCCTTTCCAGACTGGCTGTTATTCTGTCAAAGACCCTGATCGATCCGGGATCTGCATTCTCCCGGAGAAAGGACCTGACGGCAGCCAGATGCCCCGCCGCCGCGTGGAAAAACTCTCTCTCCTCTCCCCTGCCGCTGGCATGAGCGAGCGCGTTGAAGCGCTTCTTCCTCAAATCCCTTCTGTAATCAATTATGGCGTCCTGAATATATATGGCACAGCCCAGGCAGTAGCCGAAATGGAAGATGGACTCACTCTTTGGAGAGATACCAGACAGCGACGCGGCAGAGCGGAATATCTCGGCGACAAGAGATGCTGAAGGCTCTGCCAGATGCCGGAGCGACGAGCCCGGATCCCTCTCGGCTCTCCTCTGCATCGCGCCGACTTCCGTGAAAAGCGATACCGGGAATCCAGACGCCTCGAGGTTTACAGTCGCCTTTCCGGCCATTCCGGAGATGAGCTTCAGCGCGGCTTTCGAGATGAAGCCGCCTTCGTCATCCACGTCGTCTCTCAGCTTGGACTCAACAAGCTTGACGGTGATGGAAGCTATATACGAATCGATCGGCTCTCCGAATACCATTGCTTTCTTCTTCCGCAGCGGGAAGGCGGAGCAGCGGAAGTCCTCGGCGCCGGGCGTTTCGTCCCGGCTGCGCATGGCGCTGATGACGAGAGAGAGAAAGGTTATCTCGTAGTTGATGAAAAAAGCGGCAGCAAATCCGTAAGTCGTTCTGAGGGCCCGGCAGCATCCGCAGTAATGCTCATCGTAGACAGCCCTCTCTGCCTTATCCATACCAGCGCGACAGGGCCTGAGAATGCCGAACATATCATCACCCCCAGGGAAAGAATTAACCATGACTCGGCTTTTACCTTCATCGGCTTGATGATGACCTGGAAATCATTTACAATGATAGGAGATGAACGAATCCGGTGCGCTCCTCCATGCTCAGTTCAGGAACAACGCTTAATAACCGCTACACGATAGAATCAACCCTCGCGAGAGGAGGGATGAGCGTCCTTTACCTCGCCTCGGACTCCCACCTTCCAGGCAGATGGGTGATAAAGGAGATGGGCGACGTCTTTCCCAACGAGGATGACAGGCTGGCCATACTCGAGCACTTCCGCAGGGAAGTGGCCATACTGTCCATGCTGAACCACCAGGGCCTTCCGAAGATAACGGACTTTTTCGAGAGCGGCGGGAAGCGCTACCTCGTAGAGGAGTTCATAGAGGGCATAACGCTGCAGCAGCGGGTGGCCGAGGGCGTATACGCTGAAGACAGGGCCATCGAGACGGGAGCGGCGCTGCTGGCAATCCTGGAATACCTGCACGGCAACGGCATAATTTACAGAGACCTGAAGCCTCACAACATCATGATCTGCCCTGACGGAAGCTGCAGACTGATAGATTTCGGAATAGCGCGCCTGTACAGCATCGGAAAGAGAAGAGACACAGTGCTTATGGGCACGCCGGGATTCGCCGCGCCAGAGCATTACGGGAACAGGCAGACAGATGAGCGGAGCGACATATACAGCCTGGGGGCGACTCTGCACTTCATGGTCACAGGCAGGGAGCCATCTCTGTCGCCTTTCAGCTTCGAAGCACCGCATCTGCTGAATCCATCTGTCAGCCAGTGGCTCAGCGACATAATAATGACGGCTCTTGAAGCCAGGCAGGAAGACCGCTTCAGCTCGGCTGAGGAGATGAGGAAGACCCTGACCGGCCCGAAGGGAGTGCCGATTAAGGCAAGGGAATACTCATATCCCGGCAGGCACTCGCATTTTTTTACCCGGCGCGGCATATTTTACAGCGGCATCACTCTGACCTCATTCATCGCGTTCATAGCATCTCTCGGCACGCAGAATATATCTGTGATCTTCGGCGCAGGCCTGCTTACGGCGTGGATTGCAGAGCGGTGCGGCCCCTACTTCGAAAACTTCAGGAAAAAATTCACTGCAACTTCACAGGATCTCATAGTCACCCAGCCTCCCCATTCAGTCAGGATTCCCTGGAGCTCGATAGTGGCGTTGAGAATCAGGAAGCACCAGAGCTTCATCCCCTGGAGGAAGAAAGGCAGCTCGGCCGACGTGGCAGACAGCGCCTTATACATCGAGGCGTTCGATGTGCTGTATCGCTTCGATCAGCCCCAGAGGGCCGGCGAGGGCTTTCTGGCTGTTCCATCGTACGATTTCTTCGACGATCACAGGGCAAGAGAGGAGAAGGGATTTCAGTGCCTCACATTCTCATCGCTGCTCAGGGGCTGTGAAGAGCTCTTCAGGACGATTGTGGCGAGGGCCAGGCTCAAAAGCTCTGAGGAGCCCGGAAGCTGTTACGTAGACGAGGTATACTTCCGTTGAACGATCATGAAATCACGCCTGGCACAGTTTTACACGAGCGGTATACTATCGAGAGGCTCCTGACCCACGGAGGCATGAGCATTCTCTACTGCGCCAGGGACAGCCATCTCCCAGGCCTGTGGGTGGTCAAGCAGATGAAAGAGCTGCAGGGAAACGACGAAGACATATTGACCATCAGAGAGCAGTTCAGAAGGGAGGCTTTTCTGCTCGCCGGCCTGTCCCACGCAGGCCTTCCAAAGGTAACAGACTGTTTTGCCGAAGACGGGAAGGATTACCTCGTCGAGCAGTTCATTGACGGCGTGGATCTTGAAGAGCTGCTCTCCCGCAGGAAGAGGCTCAGCCAGTATGAAGTGCTGAACGTGACGTCCAGGCTCCTCGACGTCCTCGGGTATCTGCACGGGAAAGGCATAATATACAGAGATCTGAAGCCCGGCAACATAATGATCGACAGCGCCGGAAACGTCCATCTCGTGGACTTCGGCATCGCAAGATTCTACAGCATGGGAAAGAAGGCGGACACTGTAGTGGTGGGGACTCCCGGCTTCGCGTCGCCTGAGCACTACGGCAGAGGGCAGACAGATGCGCGAAGCGATATATACAGCCTGGGAGCGACGATGCACAACCTCCTCACAGGGCGCGATCCCGCCGATACACCGTTTTCATTCCAGCCGCCTTCGTCACTCGTGCCCGGCATATCGAGAGGGCTTTCCAACCTGATAATGAAGGCCCTTGAGCTGAAGCCTGAAAACAGGTTCTCTTCAGCAAGGGAGATGATGGTCGCGCTGAAGGACAGCACGATCGAGACGCCGTACAGGCTGAGCTATAGATACCGCACCATGATCCCGCTGAGGGGGCAGGCAGTTGGAGTGGCGTCTTTCTCGGTGGTGACGGGCTCGATAGTATTCTCATTGATCAGCCATTATCCGCATCTGCTTTTTACTCTGCCCTGCTGGTTCGGAGGGCTAGGCCTTGTTTCTCTCGTGAACGGCATGATCCACAGGGATATTCACATAAGGATTGAGGAAGACGGGATAATTTACACGAGCAGGACGGAGCATTTCAAAGCCGGATGGGATGAGATAAGCGGGCTGAGAGTCAGGAGGGAGACAGGCCTGAACTTCACTCTCTGGGGGAAGGTGTCGGTCACGCCGCTGAAATTCGAGGTGAGCACCTTGGCCGGGAACTTCTCCTTCACGCCTGATCTCCCGCACTGGCAGAGACTGGTGGACTGGATCATCTTCAGATCGGGCCTGGAGCCTGTGCAGGACGTGGACGAGAAAGGGGCGGACCAGCTTTTCAGGAGGGAATCGGTCGGGGATTAGCAGAAACAGGACTTTATATAAAACTCGGATATAAGTCGCACAAACCATTATATTGACACATATGTCGTCATCCGGTATAATGATAACAAGCACAATATCAGTCCCCGGCATCATGGATCATTCAGCATTTGGAGAGCCAGCTGTGCAGAAAGCACTTCATGGATTTTAAAGGAGTCCAGATGGTCGATCGAGCTTCCAGAGACAGACTGGCTGAAAACCTCAGGCATTTTGCAGCAGGTTTAATCACCAACGATGAATATGAGGACAGAATCCTGGAGTCCAGACGAACAGGTGATAAAGCTATTGAAGAGATCTTTCATCAGGTATGGTATTGTTACGACGATCTCTCAGAGCACAGACTCACGGGCCGCCACAGCCTGACAATGGAAGGACGTAAAACACTGGCCCGTCTGACGCTCTTTCTCAAATCTGACATCGAATATGAAGGTCCGATATTGTCATTACCTGGATGGTGCTCAATTTTATGGATTTATGTGACTGGCGGCTTATTACTATATCTCATCTGCCAGATGTTCTCCAACATATGGCTGATTCTGCTGGCAGTCCCCTATCTTGGAATCTCCTATGCTGTCGCCCGGCATTTCGATCGAAAAATAAACAGCCCTGGACAATTCGACGATTCAGTATGGCCGTTCGCCAGGCTCTCAGATTACGAGGCTGCTCTCGCCAACCCTCCTTACCTGAATGGAAAGCGCTGGAGCGCAGAATATCGTGAATATTGATAAGAAAGCTAAACGCCCTCCGACTCTGCTCCAGGCGGCCCGCTCCAACAATCTGCCGGCTGTCAGGGAGCTCCTCGATGCCGGAGCTGATCCGGCAGAGAGGAACAGCAACGGCGAGACAGCGCTTCATCTTGCCGCAAGAGCCGGATCGCCTCATATAATATCGCTTCTGCTGTCGCACGGCGCAGATGTAAACGCTGTAAGCGGCAGCGGGTTCTCATGCGTCCACGCAGCGGCCAGGATAGGGCACGCAAAAGCAGCCGAGATGCTCATAGACAGCGGCGGTGATGTAAACTCAAAGGACGCGCTTGGAACCACTCCGCTCCACCAGGCCACGCAGACCTCACGCGGGACTGAGATAATCCTGCTCCTGATCTCAAAGGGAGCCGATATGAACGCCACGGACAAATACGGAAGAACGCCGCTCGATTATGCGCTGTATATGGAAAGACAGGACGTGGCGGAGATCCTGTCGAAACTGGGCGCCAGCGAGGGAAGCGGATTCCCTCCGAAGCCGGGAAGAAAATAGCCGGCATCCGGGCTGCCGGCCGTTCTGCCTCTTCACAGAATCTTCACAGACGCTTCACCGACCCTTCACATTCATTTCACAGATTCTTCACAAGCCTTTAGTATACTGTAAGTGAAAGAAGAGGAAGTGAACAAGGAGGTGTTGCGTAGCGAAAAAAGTGATTCAGATCCCTCTCCACTGGTCGAAAACCTGAAAGGTTGGGTGATTGTCCCGAAAATCAGAAGGCACCCCGGAAGAGAACTCCGGAGTGCTTCTGAGCGTTTCACAAGGCCTTTCTCAGCTCGCAGATCCGAGGCAATCCGGGCAGATCTTGATTTCCTCGACGATCTCGATGCCCTTCCCTCCTGGATCATCTGTAAGCTTCACCTTTTCCTGACATCGCTTGCAATTGATTTCTTTTCTGAAAGGATAGCTGACGACACGGGTCTTTACGATCTTTTTCCGGAGAGGCACGTGGGGGCCGATGCAATGTCCGCATATGGCACATATATACATATGATGTGACAGGCTCTTGATTGAGGAGGAGGCCTGAATCCCCGCCTGGTTTTGATTCTCATTGAAATGAAACTGGCAATCCCGGATCCAGTACAGGATGAGATTGACAGCGCAGGGCATGCCTGGAGCGGCGGGCCTCTGTCAAGCGGATAAAAGCGCGCCTGCAATGAGAGGAAATAAATAAAGGCCGAACAGCCTGACCGGATCATCTGGTCCGGTAACTTCCAGCCTCCTGGGGACAAATAATCACTTTCACAGTGCCTGGCGCTTGACCGGGCCGGGCTCCGGCAAAAAGTTCCGTCTGATGGATATTATACCATATGTTGACAGGCGGAATCAATATTAAAAAACGCCGGAAATGAAGAATTTCGAGGCTCGAACGCAGTATATCATCTCTGTTTCCTCACCTGCTGTCATCCAGTGCACTATCTTATACACGGAAATTCTAAATAATCTCTCTGTCATGAACAGGCGGGTAAAAATTCTCCAATTTCAATACCAGGATTGAAAAAAACAAACCCCACAGCAATGCCGATTATTTATGTTTTGAACTTTAGTTCAGAAAATTTTGTACTTTAGTTCAGGCAATTTTGAACTTTAGTTCAGAGATTTTGAACTTTAGTTCAGGCAATTTTGTACTTTAGTGCATCTGAATTCTATTTTCATTCTGGAAAATGCTGAATATAATGAAATAGATTTCATTTTTCGAAATACAGCAAGAACTCAAGTCCATACGAATCAACAAAACCTCAGTATTCCAGTCTTTATCACATCTGTCTTGGAAGACTATGACTATGCCTGAACCTGGTTTCAGATTATTAAGCCATGGCTTTCCAAGTAAAAGAAGGGTGGTGAAACGAGTTCCATCTGCTTACTCGAGCTGAAGGCATATGCAATTTGAGATTCAAAATAACACAAAAAGGAAGTGAATTCAAAGTATGAAAAAATGCACTCATTCAAAATTATCAATCTCAGCGATGATATTTGTGATCGCCTTATTCGTGATACCTCTTTGCAATGGCTGCACAAGCGGAAACGGATCTACGGATCTTTCTTATTATAATAGCGGAGGCAGCGATTCGGGGGCGACAACCACTCCATCCGCTACAACATCTGTTAGTTGCAGCGTTGAGCTTCCAACAGGCTCTGCATTTCAGCCTGCTGATCTGTCTATCTATGCAGGATCTCTGTCATCTCAGGTCCTCAGCAGTGGAAGCACTTCAGCTTCATTATCTGTTTCAAGCGAAAGAGCTCAATTGTTGACAGCAGTAGATAAAAATGGCTCGCCTGTTCTTCTTGCCATAAACATACCAAATAGTAAGAGCAAATCCGGCACGTCAAAACTAAGCGCTGCTTCTACGGCTCTGGCGCTGGTGTATCTGAGCCCTCTCGTCTGCCAGGCTGATGCGGCACAGGCAGAGACGATATACAACCTGCTCATCAATCTGCCTGAGATGAAAACGCTTTCAAATCTCATTTCAAGTAAAATGGCTTCAGGAAAGACAAATATTCTGACAGCAGAAGACTCTGAAATAGAAAATGCCATGGGAGATGTGCTTACTGCTTACTACAAAGCCATAAACAAAACCATATCATCAAAGAATAAAGTCGTAACCCGCACTTATGCAAATAAGGCAGGCGATAACCCTGTATTCTACGTAACCGTCTCACCTGCAGAGGCATATGGGATAAAAATCAGTTCTTCGGACAATAAAATAAGCATAATAAATAATAATGCAGTAAACCCTGTATATATGTATATGGATAACGATCAGGATCTGCCTGAGACACTCCTCGAGCCAGGACAGAGCATAAATGTTACAATAACAGGCTACGCTGGAAATTCAAAGACTCTGAAGGTTATGGGATGGGGTGCATACGGAGACTACCCCTCACAGGCAACTGCACGGGATAAGGAACTGATCGATTCATTGAGACTCTCCACAATCAAGAACGGCGTTGTGAATGGATATAATGTAGCGACAGGTTCAATAAGCGATAAAATTAAAAGTGCCGGTGAAGCCGCAGTCAATCTTTTCAAGCAGGAAAATCCAAGCGACCCCAACGGCACATCGCAGGATGATAGAACACTGGGCAAAAAACTGGGAGATTATCTGGGAAATAATCTGCCGGACGACCTGAAAAATGCAGGCAAGTGGTTAGGTCTGATAAAAGAAAAGTGTCCTGCTGTTCTGAAAAACAATGATACTGAAAAGGATGTATTGAGCAGCAAATTCCTCCAGAAATTCACAATAAGCTGTACAGCATACCCCGATAGTGTTGCCGCTCCAACATTCAGCCCGGCAGGCGGATCATATACATCGGCACAGACAATAACACTGGCCACCACCACTGAGGGTGCAGAAATCTATTATTTAGTAACCGTCGGAGCTGGAAGTGAAGGTAGTTTCACAAAGTACACCGCACCATTCCAGGTGAGCAAGACTTCCACCGTCTACGCCTACGCCAAGAAGACCGGTATGACAGACAGTGAGACAAAATCCGCGACTTATACGATAGGCTCGACAACGCCAGAAAATCAAGTAGCCGCTCCAACATTCAGCCCGGCAGGCGGAACATATACATCAGCACAGACGATAACACTGACTACCACGACACAGGGATCAGAGATTTATTATTCAACGACTTCGGCATCAGGCCCATGGACAAAATATGCCTCTGATGTTTTATTCCAGGTAAGCACTACCACTACAGTATACGCCTATGCCAAAAAGACCGGTATGACAGACAGCAGTGTCGCTTCAGCTACTTATACTATTTCATCTAGTGGCGGAACAGGAAATATTACTGAAAGTGATATTGTGGGGAAAGTGTTGGATTGTAAATTGATAAATGAGCCGAATGGGTTTACAGGCTCATCATGTAAAGTTACTGTAAACTCAGGTGGAACTTTAACTCCAGACGTGACTCCGAATCCCTCACAGGGGAAATATGAAAAATTATCATGGACTCTTAGTAATGGTAAATTAATTTTAGACGTTAATTTTAAATATCCTTCTGGTAGCCTTGATGAATCTCATTATGAATTCAATACAATAATAAGAGATGAAAGGTATATATCAGGTTCCCCTACTGAAGGATGTCATTGTTATTATAGAAATTTAACAGCTGGTTTAAATTGGGATAACATTTATTGCTATGGTTACATCTACTGAAGGATGTTATTTTTATTATAAATCAACAAGTAAGTTAAATTGGGATAACATTTATTCCAATGGTTGTATCTGACTTTAAGTGTTCTTTTTTGAATACGCAGCTAACGTTTTTTATCAGGGATAGCCTCCAGACGCCAGTTTCTAAGCGAATGGAGGCTGTCCACAAAAACCACCACAAACATTTAATCATCCATACTTTTATCTTTAACAATGATTCAATAGGGGTATTATTGAGTCAATAAACTCCCGCCATTATTTGAGCCACTCCATTACCTGTTCTTTATCAAAAGCTACATGATCAATGTAATCACCTCTCTGGCGCGCTTCAAATATCTGATCATAAAATAACAGTGGGAGGCAGGTTCATGGGAAAACATGCTACTGGCATCTATCGCCAGCGTAATCACCGTGATTCCACCTTTTCCAACTGGTGGAGGATTACTATGACATTTTTGAGTACTGCTACGATGATAAATATTAGAAGACTTATGGATACAGAGAAAGCAGGAAAAGAGCATCACGTTATCTTACATGCCCGGCTGTCTGTCTTGATAAAATGACGTATCTTCCTGAAAAGGCAAGGTCATATATGGCGTCCTAAAGGGAGATAGGAAAATATACGATGCATTAGATTTTCTTGCTGTTTCGATATAGCGCCTCCGGTTTTTCTTATGGCCCCGGAATCCATTGACAATACACATTACTTTGTGTATTATGATAACAGGAAATCGAAATAATGACCGGAAAACAGATGGTAAAGCTCTACGAACAGAACGGATGGATAATCAGAAGAATCACCAAACATTACATTATGGAGAAAAACGGCATAACATATCCGGTCCCATTCCACACCACGGAGCTTAAGAAAAAGACAGAAGCAAAGCTGTTGAAGAAGCTGAAGGAGGTGGGTTAAAATGTTAAGGTATCCTGCGATATATGTACCTGCCGAAGAAGGTGGATTCACAATAGAATTTCCGGATTTTGACTTCATGACAGAAGGCGATACCATGGAAGAGCTCCTGATGATGGCTGAAGATGCTCTCAATGGAGTTCTTGCAGTAAGATATGAAGAAGCTCTGAGCATTCCCGCGCCCTCGTCACTCACAGGAGAAAACGTTGTTTATATCGACGTAAGGCCTGAAGTGGAAATTCCGATACTCTTCCGGCAATGGCGCAAAGAGCAGGGACTCTCTCAGGGAGATATCGCTGAAAAGATAAAGGCGCCGTATCAGACAATCCAGAAGCTCGAAAAGATCGGCTGCAACCCTACGCTCAAAACGCTGTGTAAAGTGGCAAAAGCTCTGGGAAAGAAGCTGTTGATAGATGTGGCTTGACCTGAGAGAGCCGCCGGCAGAACCGGATTGACTTTTCTGGTTCTGGAGACAGCTATCTTCTGATCACTTTTTTTATATGATGAGAGTAATCTGAGTTTATTCCTGCGCTCCATGAGCCTTCAGAGTATCAATGATATCTGTATGGCCTTTCTCTTTCGCCATACTGAGAGGTGTATTTCCATCTTTATCGCTGGCATTGATATCCGCACCACTGGAGATGAGCAGTTCAACTACAAAATTGTTGTTCTTTACAGCCGCCGCCAGATGCAATGGAGTCTCGTCATCATTACCTCTTGCATTGACATCCGCACCTTTGGAAATGAGAAATCTGGTTGTTTCCTGGAAACCTACAAGAGCCGCACAATGCAGAGGAGTTTGACCATGCTCTGTGTCTTTGACTTCAATATCAGCTCCTATGGAGAAAAGAAAACTGACCATGCCCAGGCGGCCTGCCTTTACAGCGGAGTGCAGATATGTCTCGCCATCATCATTCCTGGCATTGACATCGGCACCTCTTGATATAAGCATATCGGCGAAATCTCTGGAACTATTCTCCACCGCCCAATACAGAGGTGTTCTGCCCCTTTTAAATCTGGCATCTGCATCCGCACTTCTAGAGATATATAAATCGGCAATATCCTTGCCATTCGTATAGATTGCATGAGGTATCCTGCCTCTTTCGTATTCAGCCTCGACATCCGCACCTCTGGAGATAAGCAAATCGCTCATATCCTTGCGATTTGTGAATACTGCAAGATGCAGAGGTGTTAATCCATCATCATCCTTTGCATTTACATCAGCGCCTTGGGATATGAGATATTCGGTTGCCTTTTGGTAACCCTTAGATACGGCATAGTGCAGAGGCGTCCTGCCTCCAACGATTTTTGCATTGACATCAAAACCATTGAAGAGGATCAGCTCAAATATATCTTCTCTGTCGTTTTCTGCGGCTCTATCAAGAGGCGTAAAGTACGGTTTACGTTTTGCATTGACATCTGCTCCTTTTGAGATAAATAACTCTACTATGTCACGGTGGCCTTTTACTACTGCTCCAAACAGTGGTGAAATACCGTTTGTCGATAAAGCATTGACATCAGCGCCTTTGGTGATAAGAAATTCAGCTATGTTTAGGTGACCACCATACGTTGCTGCAAAGAGAGGCGTGAAACCCTTTTTATCTTTAGCGTTGACATCGGCGCCATGAATAAGAAGAATATCAGCTACACCATTACAATCATTCTGACAAGCAATATGTAAAGGCGTCGAGCCACTTGAACTTTTAGCATTGACATCGGCGCCATGAGTAAGAAGAATACCGGCTACACCAATACAATCATTCTTACAAGTAATATGCAAAGGCGTCGAGCCACTTGAACTTTTAGCATTGACATCAGCACCGTGAGATATAAGAATACCGACTACACCGGTATGGTCTTTCATACCAGCAAAATGTAAAGGCGTGAAGCCACTAAAATTTCTAGCATTGACATCGGCACCATTGGAGACGAGTAACTCTACTATGTCACAGTGACTTCTTGAAACTGCTCCAAACATGGGCGAAACGCCATCTCTGAATACGGCATTGACATCAGCGCCTTTCGCGATGAGCAACTCTGCTATCTCTTTATGGCCCATCTCTGTAGCTATATGCAAAGAAGTCTGATCAGAAAAATCTTTGGTGTTGACGTCTGCACCAGAATCCAATAGATTTTTTACAGCCGTAATATCGCCTTCAGCTGTTGCCAATAGCAGATCATCGTTATAATCTTCAATATCCTGATCGGTTTTGTCCATCTGCTCACCTGTTTATGAAAGTTTCGAGGGAATCGAACTCAGAGAAACACTCATCAAGTTCGTTGCGTCAAGCTTGAATGACGGCAACTCCATTTCGATTGAGCGCTTCAGGTTTATATGGGACCATCTTCAGTTCTTTGACATAAACGTCATACCTCTGCATGCCGCTCAATGTTTTTTCTGTTGGGACAAGCGCGACGAGCTTTCCTTCGGCCCTTTTCTGCTCATCTTTACTTAATAAGACAACATTGCAGTCGGGGTGACACTGTACAAACAGGTTCATAGCTATGGCATATCCTTCTCCAACGCCCTTATCAAAAGTATCCCTGAAGCTTCGCTTGGATTCTGACTGTGTCTTTTCCTTAGGAGCATTAATGACTAAAGTCACCATACCATCTACCTCCAGACCAGGTTCTTGTTTTTCCAGACGGAAGTTTTCTATTTCTTTTTCCTTCTCAATTCTTTCGCAACTTCTTCGAGCAGGGAATCCTCTTCCTGCTCTTTCTCTTCTCTGGAGCGCTTCAACCGCTCCAGCAAATATGGTCTCATCTTCCTCTTCTTAATGGTTGCCAAGATCGCGTCTTCTTTTTGCTCCATTGTGTACCCCACTTTCTCTGGAACTTGAGACTTCATCTTTTTACCATGTTAAATAAAAGAAAATTAAACAAACCCTGATTGATGAATCTGACAAAGTAGATCTGTATAGAGGATGGCGCCTCTCTATTGAAGATCATTTTATGCCGGCCGAAAAACTCCTGTCAGTATCTATCGGGATATTTAAAGATCGTTTTCTATCGATCAGGTTTGTCGATCTGGACCAAAAACCCCCGAAGGTATAATCATATCAAACATTGTAAATTTCAAAATCCTTTTTGCTATGCGAATAGCAGGGACTTTTCATCATACTCAAAAATCGAGTATCGTATGTGAAGCCATTAAAAATATATTCTGTTCAATGCAGAAGGCCATTTTGCCATTATCTGAGCCCTGTCTGGTCAAGTTCTACCAGAACGACAAACTCATCGTGATTCTCTCAGGGGATGAAACACAGGATGCACAGCCTCCTGGAGGATTGATTCATCATGTTGTTGCATACATTCGATTACTCTTCTCCATAAATTGAGCCTCAAATATGCTTGAATTACTGTCGCTAACTGAAAGTCCTCACGGCAATGACACAGGCGAGAAGGATATCTTCGAACAGTCGCAGATATAAATATGCAGGCAGAAAATCTGTGAAATTGGATCGGGTCGCTCGGATCGGCGCCAACCTGTTTCCAGGATGGCCCTCAGCCCTCCAGGAAACCCCCTTATTTCTCATTCCCGGCAAAACTGGGCTTCAACCATTGATTTTCCCTTATTTTGGGATTGAAGCACATGCCAGCGCGTGCTTCAATCCCAATACCGGCAACTGTTTCAGCGATCGGATCATTTGATTTCAATGCTCCGCTGTGATAAGATTTAAGTATGTGGAGAAGAAAGATACTGATAAAATCAAGAAGAACATATAAGGATTCCACGCCGGACGAGAGCCTTCAGGCAGGGAGAGCCGGAGCTGTCGAACAGGATGCCAACCTGTTCGACGTCAGAGAAGGCACGCCACTCGTTCCAAGAGAGCTGCACGACCTTGCCCGCCATATCAACAGCCGCTGCATCGATCGCGAAGAGGATTTCGTCGCTTTCGACTACCACCTGTGCAGGCTGTCACATGCACGGACTCTCGTGGACCTCTGTCTCGGAGAGCTGCTCGGCGCATTCAGAAAGAGAGACGGAAAAGCGTACGGAGAGATGGGATACAGCAGCCTGGGCGATTTCGCAGATGAGCATCTCTCATTTTCAGGGAGACTTGCCTCCGAGATGATCCTGAACTACGAAAGGCTTCAGGCTCTGCCTCTGACGCGCGAGGCCTATATAAAGGGCGATATCGTGAAATCCGCTCTGAGACTGTTGCTTCGCGTGATGACAAAAGAGAACGAGGCAGCGCTGCTCGCTGAGATCAGAGAGCTTTCAGTCAGGGAGATCGACAGGCTTGTAAAAGCGAAGCTGAGAGCTGTCAAAATGTGCGGCAGGCAGAATAAGATAGCAGGAAGTGATGAAGCAGGAGATGTGGCGGGAAAGGCAGATGCAGCAGGCGCTTCGGCAGCAGTTGATTCTTCAGCATTTGATGGAATAACGACTGCTGTAAAAGGTGATTCTATAGCAGATACGCTGGGTGAAGCGATGGTTGTTTTACCAGGAAAAGTTCTGGAGGTTGTTCCGTCGGATGCTGCTGCTGTGGATGTCGTAGAGTCCGGCATATCTCAGAAAGAACGTGCACCAGAAGAGCGGCCTTTCGAAGAGCAGGCTTCCGAAATATTGATGTCGGAAGAACAGGCATCTGAAGAAATACCTTCCGAAGAGGCTGAACGCGATGAAGGAAGCGGCGTGATTATGAAGTTCAATGTGCCTCGCACTCTCGCGTTAACCTGGGATTTCGCCCTGGAGCATTTCAAGGAGAACGGCAAGACAAATGGCCCTCTATACGGCTTCGTGGAGGCGCTGGTCTCATCGTTTCTCGATTCGACTGCCGATATCGCTGCTCCACAAGAGCTTTTGACAGATGAAGAACCCACCGAAGCGGCCGAGCCGGAATACAAAGCAGAGCCTGGAGCAGATATCGATGCCGGGGCCGATGCAGAAACAGAGGCCGGAGCCGATGTCAATGCCAAAGCTTATTCGGAGGCCTGTTCCAAGGATCGTATCAAACTGGAGGGCGATTCAGGAGCAGTCTCTGAAGACGGCCCTGCATCTGTCGGAGGCAGGGAGGTGCCGCTTCTCTACACCGATGCCATCTGGGATTGTTTTCCCTCGGACAGGGAAATGATAGAGCGAGGCAGGGATGCCTGCCTCAAACCTTCAGAGGCAGGCGGTGGCGAAGCGGAAGAGCCAGGCGGTGGCAAACCGAACGAGGAAAGCGAGGAATACCCGGATCCTCAGAATGAAGAGCGTCTGAAAAATATCAGAGAGGAACTGGCTCTCCGGCCCTTTGTCGTGAAGCTTCCTGAAGAATATTCACAGATCCCTCACGATTCCCATGAGCTGGCGCAGAAGATTATCAGAGTGGCGTCGATGAGGCAGTCGATCGACTATCATATCGGGTGGTTTCTGAAGGCCGTTCACGACAGGCGTCTCTTCCGCCTTATGGAATTATCGAAGGTTGAAGACTATGCGAAAGCCAGGATCAACATATCGGCATCGACGACTTTCAGATTGATAAGGCTGGTGTCGTATTTCAACAATCATCCTGTTGTCGAAAAGGCATTCCTCAGGAGAAAGATCACCAGGGAGCAGGCTTACCTTATTGCCTCGCTTGAAGATGGCAGGCACGAGAAGATCTGGCTGGACTATGCGATGAGCAGGCCGGCGAGAGAACTGAGAGACGAAGTAAACAGAATGTTGCGTATCAAAGAATACGATTACTTCGCTCCTCATAACTACGCGCTGCTTCCGGGGTTCCGCTACATCACCGACGACAGGTACGATGGTTTATCAGATGAGATGAAGGATATCCTGAGAACTGGAGCCTGGTATAAGGGGCCTGGATCACAGTGGCCGCTAGTATCACACGACGAGCATTTTCTCGACAAAGACTTTGCAGATAAGGTCACAGAAGAGCCGGACATGAACGGACTGTCAAAGTGTGCCGCCAGCCAACCCGAAGGGACAGACCTGACAGAGTCATCTCAACTGTCAAAGTGTGCTGCCAGCCAACCCGAGGGGACAGACCTGACAGAACCATCCCGACTGTCAAAGTGTGCCGACAGTCAACCCGAAGAGACAGACTTGACAGAGTCATCTCAACTGTCAAAGTGTGCCGCGGACATCCAAACAGGAGCCTGCCAGTGCCGGGAGAGAGAGCAGCAGCACTCAGCTGAAGCAATCGAACAGGCAAGAGCTCTGTGCGCACTCCCGGATAAACACCGCCCTGCTGCGACACTCCTTCTCGATGAGCTGGAGAGCCTGGGCAGAAAGAATGACGGCAATGACGCAACCGCCTCAACAACATCTGATGCAATGGCCGCCTCAGACACAGATCTCTGCCATCCACACCACTCTGAACCCATGATGGCAATCCGTTTCTTCCTCCCCCGCGGGCTTTACGGGATCTGGAATGACGCAGTGCGCCGCTATGTCTCGCTGATATCACCTGATGATGGCGTCGAACTCCTGATAAACAACGAAGGAGTTGAAAACTTCATAGCGCTTCTCCTGACGCAGTATCTGCTTGCAGAAAAGGCGCATCATAAAGCGGCGCACAACAATAAAGTGCTGGAGCGCGACGGGTACAAATGCCAGGTTCCTGGATGCTCGAACCGCCGCAACATTCATGCCCATCATCTCAAATTCCGCTCAAGAGGCGGCAGTGACAGTAAATCGAATATACTCTGCCTCTGTGCTCACCATCACTTATGGATTCTGCACATACTTCACGGCCTGAAGATAGAAGGGACTGCGCCTGACGACCTGACGTTCACCTTCGGCCCCTGCTCCGGCTCTGAGGGTCAGCCTTTCATGATCTACAGCAGCGGCAGAAAGGTTCTTTCGCCTGCGGCTGAGAATGCAAAAAGCGCCAGATAACTGGCGCTTGGATGGCATGACACCTGATGAGAAGAGGCTTCTGCCGTTCGCCGGATCAAAACGGTGCCAGATACTTCTGCTCTATTCTCTTTATCCAGTCAGTGTCAATATCAGGGTCGATCTTCTTTAACTCTTTAACCATTTCTTTTACTGCTTCTACTGCAGTTCTCGCCCTTGTCTCCGGATTCGGTGCAATCTTTGAGAGGACTTTCTTCAAATAACTTTCAGAATCAGCATCAACTGGATTCTCATATACAATGTCGCTGCGATAGGAGAGCAGATTTCTCATGTATGTAAATCCATGACTTTTTCTGCCCATTGACTTCTGGACAGCCAGTTGGGGAACGAGCACCCATTTGGGCAACAGCTTCAGTTGCGCAATGTAATTATCGAAATATGCTTTCGACTGCAACTTGGTAGCTGCATAGTAGTCTATATATGCTTCGAGAGTCATCGCGGAAAAGACAGTCATGATATTCGAGTGACGGAAGAGTATATTGACACACTCAACAAATTCATTCATCAGTGCCTGTCCATCTTTTGTCTGCAGAAAACCGGACAGCTTGTTTACATCTTTATCGATGCCTTTCTGGATTTTGGCTATGAGCTCTCTTTCCTGTGCAGCTCTCTTTATTACCTCAGCGTAGTTTTCGACTACAGTCTCCCAGCAGTTCATATAGCCGCTGTTCAGCATTGATCTCTTGCCTGACTTCTCTTCTGTCTTCATCGCCGGCTTCTTTTCCGCCTTTACCGGCTTCGCTTGCCCTGCCGGCTTCTCTTGCAGCTTTTTTACAGGTTTCTCTGATAAATTTCTTTTTGGCCTTCCTACAGGCTTTTTTCCCGATTTTTTTGCATTTTTATTCATTTTTACACCTCACAATATTTTTACGTATTTTTGTATAAAATATCATCTCAGGCACTGGATTAAGAAAGTAATCTATATATCTTGGTTAGTTCAGCACGATAATCCTGCTTTTTGCAGGCGTCTGATTTACTGAAATTAAACTCCGAACCATAAGAATATAGTATCTGTCAAAAATGGCTTCATTGCTCCGTTTTGAATAGTCTTCAGCGTGATAATACTGTGACAGTATTACTGGAAACAGGAGGTATTCCAGCAAAACTGTAAGATCTCTGCGAGAGAGACTCAAATTAAAAAACCCCGTCTTTGCCTTATTCCACGGGGTTTTCTTGAGTGCCGAAGATCGGGGTCGAACCGATACACCCTTGCGGGTACTGGTGTTTGAGACCTCATAAATTTGTGCGTTTTTCTATATTACTATTGATGTTGAAAAATCTTGTGTGATAGAATTGTGATAAATATTTTCTTGGGGCTTTTTTCCTCTTGGTTATTCAGAATCAAAAAGTCTGCCGATATCCTGCATTACCTGCTGATGGAGATCCGGAGCCAAGTGAGCATATCTCTTGAAGATCGCCGGGTCCTCCTGCCCTACTACCCGTTGAATAACCTCCTGAGAATATCCGGCCATCATGGCATGACTGATAAATGTGCGCCGTAAGTCATGAAATACTGCATTCTTTATTTCTGCCCTCTTGAGTGCTCTTTCGAAGCCATTTTTAATATTGTGAACTTGGAAAAGTTTTCCGTCCTTCGCTTCAGCAACTGCTTTCTCTATATGTGGTAAGAGCCTATCATTTATCAAAACGTTCCTGTATTTCCCTGTTTTTGTTAGATTCAGATGAAAGCACCGATTCCTCAAGTCCACCCAATTCAATCTATCGAAGTCTTCCCCCTCCTGTGGAATACATAACGATAGAATCTCTCCTTTTCTCATGCCGGTATTCACGGCAATCAAGATCGCTAAATGAAGATAGGATATCGTTTCTGTTTCTTTCAGGAGCCTCTTTAGCTCTTCAACCGAGAGGAAGCGCGTCCTGATATTCTCTTCTCTGTAAAACTCTATTTCCTCAACTGGATTCTTGAATACGATGCCTCTTTTCTTGGCAATATTGAAGAATCTGCGTAGGAATTCCATATCCCTGTTTATTGTTGATACTTTAACGGCTTTTGCTCTCTCCTGGCGGAATTTCTCTATGTCCGTGAGTGTGATCCCGTCTAGTAATTTATCACCAAAATATGGACGGAGCTTCTCAGCTGAAAAACGATAGCGCTCAAGAGTGGAGTTCTTTATGTGGTGTTTCTGATCCTCAAAGAATGTTTCAAGCACTTCATTGAATGTCTTTTTCTTTGGCCTCTCGATGCCGAACTTCCCCTCAGTAACCTCTGTTTTTCTCTTGGCGAGAGCCTCTTCGGCAAATTTTTTATGGCATGATCCTGTGGATTCGCGGACTTGTTTACCTGCCGAATCTACATAATCAATCCAGTATATTTTGCCGCGCTTATAGATTCCCATGCTTTCGTCACCTCAAACAGCGCATTCTTCAAATCCCCACTATCCGAGCCACTATCTGATTATCCTTCACCAGAGCAGGTGATTCCCCTCTTTTCTCGCCTTCTTTGATGGCTTTAATCAAGATTATGGCTCGGCGCAGGAGCTCTGAATTGTTTATTCCGGCAGCGGCAGCCAGCGAATCGACTGTATCTTTCATATCAGGTGTGAGGTCTAGACTCATTCGGATCATTTTTTCACCGGCCATTCATTCACTTCCTCATTATCAGCTAATCATATTATACTTATTTTTTACACATAAGTCAATATAATGGCTTCTAATATAATTGTGGTGAGGTTAGATACTTCGGGGAAAAATGAATCTTGAGTATACTGACATACATGTGTCACTTCTATATGTCATAATGATCAGGCAACAATGTTATCTTTTGAAAAAAGCATGATTATCAGGAGATGGCATATGATCTTATGGACGATCCGTAACATGCAATCCTGGGAAAAGCTTCAGGAAGAGAAAATATTGCACGGAGATGGGCGGCATGTTTGTTGTGAATTCCGTGAGCAATTAAAAACACTTATATATCAATACATCGTTTCAAGATAAAACATAAGCGAAATTGATATTCTTGTAATTAGTGAGCGGCGAGATCAATCATTCCCAATCTCAAAGCCTAAGGCTCAGATAAGAGCTTTTGTAGTATTCGCCAATGTTTTTTCATTTGCTTTTTTATTATCTGTGATCTCATTTTTGCAAAAGCTCTTTTAACGTAATTTATGTAGTTTTTTTTACCCAAGTGTGAACATCTTTCATAAATGGTTTTACGATAACCCTTTTCAATGTTCTTTTCTATGGCTTTTCTTTTTAAACAATTTACTATCTGTTTCATTTTCCTCATAAAACGGGAAATTGTGTGAGATCTGATTGAAATTCCATTTCCATCAAATAAAAATCCTAGGTATTGAAGTCGTTTGTCTGCACTAGATTGCGAAGTTCCTGCATTTCTAAAAACAGAAATCATAGTTTTTTCTTCGCTAATGTCCAATTTATTGTGCCTGAGCAAATTTTTTATATATCTTTTTATGCTATTTCCAATTCTTTCTGTATATTTAATATCATTATTTTTCAATATAGGCAATACTACTAGTATATCATCACTATATCTTCTATACAGACCATTTCTTTTCAATATACAATACGAGAGTTTCCTGTCAAAATCAAGCATATAAATATTTGATAATACTGCACTGATAGGAGAACCCTGGGGAATTCCCATACATTCATTATTCTTTTCAATATATTTGTTTTTACGTATTTTTTCTCTAAACTCTTTAGCTGTGCATATTCTATCTATATTGGGTTTAATAAACGCATTGCTAAACATATTAGTCAATATATCTCTTTTAACACAAGACCAACGAGTAATTGCTTTGTATACCGCATAATGATCGTCTGGGAGTAGTTTTTTATTTAGTAATGCACACCACTTCTGTTTTAACAGAATATGATCCAAATGGTCAAAGAAACCTTTAACATCCATTGTAATTGCTATGCAGTTTTTATTATCTGTTATGAATCTAAATGCTTCATGGGCAAAATCTATATTGCATTTTCTTTCAGGAAATCTACGATAAGCCGTTATACAATTGCCAATGTCTTCTTTTTTTAGGACAGCTTCATATTTTAAATTTATAATATAAGAATAATATGCGAATATATGAGAGTCCAAATGCGATGCATAAGCAATTGGACGACTCTTGATTTCTACCTCATTTTTCTCTTTTTTGTAGCGAGGGACTTTAATTTCTGACTTGATGAAAGGGAAAAATGCATGCTGAGATACTTTTTGGGAATTAGTAACAATACTCGATGCCTTTGCGCTTGTTACTGGTCGATCAAAATGTTTGTATTTCCTAGTCTTATACCACTTTGGTGTCTTCATATTATTGGATTAGCAAAGCTGGAGTGGCAACAGACTTCGGGCTTCTGGGTCAAAGTATGACACAATCCACTCCAGCGCACACTAGTTACTATGATATTGGGTAATAATTAAAGTTACTCCAATATATCCCGAATGAACTAATATGTTATAATTATATTAACATAACAATGTCCGAAGCGACACAATTAACAACTCACAAGGAGATGATAACCATGATACTTGACATCTTGTTACTAATATACCTTTCGGACATTACCGAAAGCATTAATATTATAACACAAATTGAAATTTAAAGCAATGAAGATATATCATACCCCCTCAAATCCTAAGAATATTTATCTGTGAAAATAAGTAGTATATTTTCACCGATAACAATATATGCGTTAATGATAATCCTCCAATGGCCCGGCGATCTGCAAGCTCATTTCCGGCAGAGCTGAGCCAGGCCTCTGATGGATACAAATTTATCCCTGTTCAATTAAAAAAAGTGACTTGTTGCAGCAGTAAGGATTGAGAGGTGTCATTTTCAAAGCATTTTTACTGTTCATTCCAGCGCTTTTAAGAAACGGTATGGTTATGGGATTTTCACTTTATCTGAATTGGGATCTGAGGTGACGATCTGCGCGATGGTCGGAGCGGCGATCGGGATCTGCCAGGCTGAGCCTATGAGTAAATGAGAGGTGTAATCCCGTGGTTATGAGGTGGGCGGAGGCTCATGCTCTTTCAATGGTAGTTCCTGGAGATGTGGATTGAAAGAGGGGTGTCAGTAGTATTGACATCCTTCATGCGCGGCCTTCTTGCCGGTGAATCCCATCACCAAGAACATGAAGCCGTCCCGTGTGATCAGGTATTCAGGCTGCTTCTTGCCTCTGGGGTCTTTATAATTTGACTCCTCAAAATTGAGGAGCGAGAATTCTTCTGAACAGTCCAAGTCTTGAATATCTCTCAGGACATTATCATGTCTTTTCTCAAAGTATTCCGCAATGCTGCGACTGCTTACGCGGGGCTCATCCCTCTTCAGGCGCTCCCTGCTTGGGCACACTTCCATTCACCCTCTCAAAAGAGGCTGTTTTTCGGGCTTTTCGGGGCGCTCGAATGGTAAGTATCGTGCTGAGGCTCTAACGTCGATTTGTGGGGCCTCCGGTGACAGGCATAAAACCAAGTGAGAGAAGCAATCCGGGCTTTCACCCGGCAAGCTGGCCAGCCGGTGAGGAGACAAGATCCTCCATCGGCGTTATTCACTGGTAAAGTAAATGGGAACCGGCAAATTACTGGTTCCCATCTTGCTCTATGCGCTTCAATATTTCCGTGAATGGCTCTACCCACATTATATCATCACCCTCCGCTTCCGATGGATCAGGAATCTCAATATTGCGATCTAAATTGAATTTGATGGCCAAAGACAGCACATCCTGAGCGCACCGATGTAGTTCTTCCATATCTTTCCCCTGTGTAATGGCTCCTGGGAAATCAAGAAATCCCAATGAATACATCGTTTCAGATTCTTTTTCATACTGCGCAGGATACTTCATGGCGCTCCCCCTCTCTCTCTGGCATTCACCGAGCCGACAGACTTTCCTATATTATACCAAATTTGGAGTGCAGAATCTCCTCACGGAAAAAACATTGGTATGCCTGGCTTTTTTATTTTGGACTGCCATACATGATGTCAGTGGCCGATGTTATCATGGGACCAGGACAGAATGAATGGCGAGGTGGATGATGAAGAGAGCATTTCTTTACAGAGCATATTGCAATAAAACGACTGAGAAGAATGCACTGGAATGGCTGGAGCTCTGCAGAACCCTCTATAATCTTGCTCTCGAACAGAAGACTATGCTCTATAAGCAATGGAACACGAGCATTTCTATACGCTCACATAAAAAGCACCGATCGGATTGTCCCATGATATCAGAAAGAAACAGAGATTTGCTCTGTCTCGGTGTCAATGGCCAAATTCCAGCACTCAAAGAAGCATTTCCTGAGTTCAAGAAAGTGAGCGCCATTACACTGATCGATGTAACAGACAGGCTTGACAAAGCTTTTCAAGCTTTCTTCCGCAGGATACAGAATGGAGAGACTCCCGGTTATCCTCGGTTTAAGAGCAAGAACAGGTATGATTCGTTCACCCTGAGCAGCTCCTGTTGGAGGCTTAACGGGAACTATCTCCATGTCAAGAACATTGGAACATTCAAATTGAAGCTCCACAGGAAGATTCAGGGCACAATCAAACAGATAACCATCAAAAAAGATGCGAGAGATAAATGGTATGTATCATTTTCCTGTGAAGATGTAAAGCCCCGTATATACCAGGCTCCCGCTGCTGTCGATGTGGGAATAGACATGGGGATCAACGTCTTCCTCTATGATTCCGATGGCAACAAGATTGAAAACCCTCGGTTTCTCAGACAGACACAGGATCAACTTGCCGATCTTCAGAGAGAATGGGACAAGATAAAGTATCATCCCAAGTCAAAGAGCAAAGAAAAGATCCGGCTCCGTATATCGAAGCTCCATGAGAAAGTATCCCGGCAGAGAAAAGACTTCCTGCATAAAATTTCCAAAAAGTATGTGAGGAAGTATGGCAGTATTTATCACGAAGATCTCAATATAGGAGGGATGAAACGGCGGCCTAAAAAGAAACAGGATGAGGAGGGGCACTATCTTCAGAATGGCGCCTCCAGGAAGGCTGGATTGAATAAATCCATTGGCGATGTGGCTTGGGGAACATTCTTTGAATATCTGTTTTATAAAGCGGAGGAAGCTGGTAGAACGGTGATTGAAGTAGATCCCAGGAATACAAGCCAGAAGTGTTCTCAATGCGGGCAATTGGTTCATAAAACCCTCTCTGATAGAGAGCATGTCTGCCCTCATTGTGAGCTCACGATTGATAGAGATTTGAATGCCAGTATGAATATTCTAAGGGCCGGGCGGGCCCTGGCAGGAGAATCTTCCTGCAGAGCTCCGAAAATGGAGCGGGAGGGCAATGCTCTCCGATCTGTCTATCCGGATGACTTGCAGAATGGAGACTGTCGAGCAGATTCTATCGAAAGCAACGGTGACAACGGAAAAATGCGATTACCAAAACAATCTATCAAGAGAAAGCAGAGGAAAATTCAAAGAAACAATATGATTGAGGCTCTTCAAGATGGGATTTTACAGTGATTTTAGGTTTCAGAGCGAGTTGCCGGAGAAATGGATTGCCACTTCCTTGCAGGAAGGCGAGCGCTGCGGCGCGGGTCTCAGGGCTAGTTATCGGAGAGGATGGATTGCCACTGCAATGGACAGAGCAGGAAATCAGGCTTTTTCGTGGTCTCAGAGCCAGTTATCGGAGAGGGTGGATTGCCACTGTGATACTGCCCATGCATGAGGGTCTATCCCGATCGCTTCAGAGCCAGTTGTCGGAGAAGATGGATTGCCACTAAAGATCATGTTCATGGTATCTGACGAATCTGACAGGTCTCAGAGCCAGTTATCTAAAAATGCTGCCGTTTCACAATAAGCCTGTCGCTGAAGAACAGGCTGCCGTCCTCCAAGCCAATCGCCTGAGATGATTCCTCATGAGCGGAAAGGATCTATCATCTCACTCTTGAATCATTAATCTGTTCGTTTCTATACAATTGATGATAGGAGCGCCTCAGATGAGTTATTACATGAAAGAATTGAAGCTCCCAAATGAGTTGTTTGAGGAATATGAGTTAGTAGATGATGATCCTATCAACAGGACTAATCAGGGAAAAGTCATTAGGAACCTGTCAAGAGTGAACATCTTTGTAGGAGAGAATAATTCTGGTAAGAGCAGATTTTTGAGGAAACTTATATTTACAGATCATAAGCAGTATGAATTTCTGCCAAATCTTGCCGACCGGCAAGAAGTAGAAAACATTATTCAACAATTTAAAGCAAAAATAACAGATCTGCTTATTAAATATCAAATTTCTTCTATTTATAGTATTGAAAGTCCTATCAAATCTATCATTTACGACATTAATGAATCTTTCAATAATAATGTCAAATTTATTTCTTTAGGAAGTAATAATCCAAATAATTATATACTGAATATCATTTCTGAATTATCAAATTGTGTTAGTTCAATTATTGATTCAAAACATGACAATATTGTGCATTATCAAGATAAAAATGGGACGAATCAAAATGTCTCTTCTCAAAATTTTATAAAAATATATCCACAATTTAGCGAAGAAATTAAGAACCTCGCTATACGTTTTCCGGATATCTTAAAAGAAAAAAGAAAAAATTACTCAACTTCATTTTATCGTATTTATATTCCGATGTTAAGAGGTTTAAGAAAAACATCATCGGGAGCAGACGATTACCATTACAGAATATTTCAAGATTACTTCAAACCACAAAATGATCGTGATAAAATAAATCACTTTGAAATATACACAGGATTAGGTATGTATCAATCAATAACAAGCATGTTATTAGGTGATTTGAATCAGAGAAAGAAAATTAGTGATTTTCAGATATTTCTCAGAGACAATTTTTTCCCGTCAGCAAAAGATCTCACAATAATTCCTATACAAAACCAGGATATTGAACCCGAGCATAAGGTAGTCTATGTAAAAATTGGGGATGAAGATGAATTTCCCATATATCATCTTGGTGATGGCATTCAATCTATCATCATTTATACATTTCCTCTTTTTAAAAATAGCGATAAGAACTTGTTGGTCTTCATTGAAGAACCTGAATTGAATCTCCATCCTGGACTTCAGCGCAAACTGATTGAAGTTTTCTTGGATGATTCCAAATTTGGTAATTGCCAGTTCTTTATTGCTACACACTCCAATCACATTCTTGATATGACGCTTGATATGGATCAAATATCTGTCTATACTTTCCGGAAAAAGCCGGCGCCGGCAACAAAAGAGGGAGCCACAAAGCCCACATTTCTCGTCAAGAATGTCAATAACGATGATAATCAGGTATTAAGCCTCCTGGGAGTTAAGAACTCCTCTGTGTTCCTCTCAAATTGCACTATCTGGGTAGAGGGAATAACCGATAGGCTCTATATCAGGAAGTTCTTTGAAATCTATCAGCGGGAAAAACAGAAGAATGGAGAGCCTATTTTCAGAGAAGATATCCATTATTCGTTTGTGGAATATGGAGGAGCTAATATTACCCATTGGTCATTTCTGGATGAATACAATGAATCGAAAGAGAAAGATCCTCCGAAGTCAATCAGCGTGGAGAAATTGTGTGGGCGCTTGTTTCTTATTACTGATAAAGATTCTCAGAAAAAAGAGCCTCGTCACAAAAGTTTAGAGAAATGTCTAGGGAAGGAAAGATATCATTGCCTGGAATGCCGTGAAATAGAGAATGTCTTGAATGAGGAAGTCATTTTATGTGTCATCAGTCAATATGAGAAGAAAACTATTGATGAAACCATTGAAATAGTGGGCAATATCAAGCGCAAAGACTATTTTAATAAATATTTAGGAGTTTATATAGAAAAAAAGTTGGGTGATAAAAAAATACACAATTATGTTTCGACAAAATCAAAAGCACTAACTGATAAAGTGAATTTTTGCAAGAGAGCGCTTCATTGCATCGATACGACAGAAAACTTTCAATTGTCGGTAGAGGCCAAGACCATTTGTGAAAAAATCTATGCGTTCATAAAGAAAGAGAATTCTTGAGCCTGTATATCATTCCTGGAGCCGGTGACTTATGATAAAGTATTACCCTGAAACAGATACGCTTCATATAACACTATCCGATGGAATCAGCACGGCCACTGATGAAGTTTTTGAAAATGTGCTCTTCAACTTCAATTCAGAGGGGAAAGTCATCAGTATAACCATCGATCCGGCAGGCGATCTTGTCGATATAGCGGAACTGCGTTTCAAAGCTGTGTATCAGCCGGAACATGATTTGCTCAATATAACGCTTACAGAGAAGCCGAGCACCGAAACCCGGGAGGTCATTGAAAACGTGGTGTTTGACTTTGATGCAAGTGGGAAAATAGTGAAAATTGAAATTGAGCATGCCAGTGAAATGGTTGATATTGAGGCCATGGAGCTCATGTGAGAGCGCTCAATTTCTCTCGCCTTCGCCCTCATCTCCTCAATATTGCCTGCCGTCACCATTTTCTTCTGCTCTTTCGCCGGGAGCTCGCTGATCTCACTGGCGACATTGACGGGTATCTTCCCATCTTTTACGGCATCGGATAACTCTTGAGTCCCGCGCTTCTTGATTTTTGCGGCAAGCCCCATTGTCCCATGCCCAACTTTTGCCATTGCAGCGAGTTTATCAAGTGTCTCACCTTTGGAACCCTCCTCCGATATTGGAGTAGGGTTAGCTTTCTTGCCGGCTAACATTCTCTTCTTCGCCTCTTCTGCCAAGATCGGCTCGAATTCCATTGCAATCATGGATCTCTGGGAGGCGGTCAAATCTCTTCTCCCTGCGTTCTTGGCGAAAACGAAGTGACCGATGGAACCATGCTCGCCGTTCCATTTCTGAAAACGAGGTTCAACTCCGGCTTCGAGGCAGGCTTTATAACGGTTGCGACCGTCAAGAATCTTGCCTTCATACGTATAAATCACATCCATTAGACCGTTTTGCTTGATGTCATTGACGAGCCATTTAAATTTCTCCTCGCCCATCATCGGAAACTTGTTCGCATACTCATGAAATTCCATCTGTGTTCTCCTTAGTGTGAGCAGTCTTTACATTTCGAAAAATCGCTGCGGCAATTGCATTTCTGGTATCCGAGTGATTCCGGGATCTTCGGCTGGATCGGCTGAAAGCTCATGGAATTATTGAAGCGCCAGCGAAATACCGAACTGCCAACGTGAATGATACCGAACTGCCAGCGTAATATGCGATATAAAAACCCCATAGCGATGGAGTTTTTTACATGAGGAGATATTGTATTCCGGCTGTAAGGATACTGCATTCTGGTTGTAGAAATATTGTATTACAGTTATGAGTTTTTCTCAAAACACTCTCATGTATCGAAGCTGTCAAAAATAGGCTGAATTACTGGCTTATCAACGACTGATAAGGAGCGGGATATGGGACGGCATAAGAAAGAGGGCGGGACCGGTAGAGGGCTTCCGTCATTAGGTATAAGATTGGAGCCGGAATTAAAAACCTGGCTTGAAGAGCAGGCTGAAATTGAAGGAATCACTGCATCAGAATACGTTAGGGAGTTGATAAGAAATTACAAGTTGAATAATGATACCGTTATACCAAGAATCAATGTAAAGTATGGAATAAATGTTAGTGTTATTACCATTAAGTTCGAGGAACAAATGGAGGTAATACATTCCGAAATCGCTTCAATTACAGAAGAGATTAATAAGAATGAAAACCTTATAGTTCAAGCGGAAAAGTGGCTTCTTATTGCTAGATTGAACAAATTACCAAAATCTCAATTAGATCAATTGATAGAGCTCATTGAATATTATCGGAGCGAGATAGCCAGACTTCAGAAACTTAAATTACGGTTACAAATTGACAGACATAAAATTGTAGAGGAGATTATTAAGGAGAGAGAGACAGGCAATCTTCAAGATGATTCCGATAAAAAATAATTGAAAACACTTTTATTGCCTTCCCAAAGGCATTAGATATGTTGTTATTGTTTTGTGTTGACAAATTATCAGAATTATGTATAATAGAAAGTAACAACAACTTCATAAAAATAGGAGACCCCCGGATCTGCCTGAGAAACTTAGCCGGGGATCTGCACACAAGATAATCTTGAGCTATTTCATTATAGCTTATCCGATTGTCTATAGTCAAGCATACCTCCTGTTTTTATGGAGAGAATCCATTGAACAGGAGGTTTTTCTATGTGTGAACTGTCTCAGAATCCATTCAAGAAGCTCCGGAAAGATATGACCCTCCATGAATTCGCCAGTCTCATGGATGTTTCTGTCTCCACCATTCAGCAAATTGAGCGCGGAGTAATTCAGGCTCCCAATAAAGCGCTCTTGAAGCTCCATTCCCTCGGTTACGATCCTGGGCTCATTCAGAAAGAATATGATGAATGGCGGCAGGAGGCTCAGCAGCAGGCACGGGAGAGACTCAAGAACAATACTCATATGAATGGAGGTGAGAGTAAGTTATAGAGCTGGGGGGTCAAACATAGGATAAATAAACACAATTATGGAGGTAACAATGAAAAAGCGAGGTGCAAAATATTATCAGGGGCTTAACATAAGAAGAGGGGAACTGGAAGAAATAACCAAAAAACTCAATCGTTTATTCAATGATTCTGTAATAGTCGCGGAAAGAGAAATCACTATAAATGATCTTCAACGCGATGTTGAAGAGTCTATGGCATCATTGTTAAAAAGATTGGCAGAGGAAAATGTGCCTGAAGGAGAGGTTTTTGTCTCTATTCTTGATTGTCTTGAATTAGCTATTGAGGAAGTGTGGGAAGAAAGCGAAGGAAAGCATTATTCAATGTTGCGCGGTGAAGAGTATGAACAAAATGAAGAGAGTGATGAAAGCTCTCCTGAGGCCACTATGAAAGAAATAAAAGAAGATGATGCATTAAAACTAGAAAAAATAACATATGAAGAACTTGAGATTAAATGTAGAAAAACTCATACCGCCTTATGTAACACACTGCAAGAGCTCAGGGAAAATGCTCCTGAAGATCTTATGGATAAATTAGAGCGGGATATTTATCTCAGAATATGCTCAGTAGTGGATTACCAAGCAGAGAAGGAAAGGAATTTCTGCACCAATCATATCTACACTAAAACAAAGTCTTGTGCTCTGAATAATTACATCGTATCTATATCACCTATTCTGGTAAAAGTCCCAATAGATCAGATAACTTTCACGGAGAAGCCCACAGAGAACATACCCGGACTCAATCCATCTGTCGGAGCAGACTTAGAAGACATTATAACAAAGATAAATGAGGGCAATGACATTCCAGAGAACAACCACAAAGAGTAATTCCTCAATTAACGATCCTATAGCAGACCGGAATATCAAAAATGAAGATAATACAATGAAAAGGAGAGATTTTCACCATGGTTCAATGTTTGACGGCAGAGACCAAAGAGAAAAACTCCCAGGTAGATCATACCATGGAAGAGACACAGAAAGCAACGGTATCAAATAGACGGACGGTTCCGAGTAGACGATCCTCACCATCGCCCAAAAAGTATACTTACCTCATCCATCACCAGGAGGTCTCTCGAAAGCTCAATGATTACATAATGGCCAACGTGTTGGTATGGTATCCTCTGGCAACACAATTGAAAAAAGAAGAGGATGAAGTAATAGCTTTCCTAAGAAGAATCTATATCGTGATGTCAATGAGGCTGTTACCTTATATCATTGAGAATTTCAAAGAAAGATGGGGCTCGAAACATGTCGGCAAGATGGAGGAACACGACGGAGACTGTGGGTTCTATGTGACTCGTGATTATGAAATAAAGGCAACAGTCATCAGGATTCCTGTAGGGGCAACAAAAAACTGCAGGCATTATGAGAAAGCTCAGAAAAAAGCCCAGATAGACGCCTTCTTGCATAGCATCGATGGAAGGATGGCAGGGGTAAATGCTGAGATATCAGGGATGCTAAGCGGATGTATGCAGGGCAATGGAGAGCGAGGTGAGGCGCAATGACAACGGCAATACAAATAGACAACAACACCACAGCGAAGCCCTCTCAAGTGGATAATGCCATGGGGGCGATAGTGAGGGCAAGTATTGATGACTTTATAAAAAACGCATATTACAGATTCACCGAAAGAGATATACATCCGGAGGTGAATTATGGTGATCTCGTGAGGGCAGATCCCGATTATCAGCAAGCAGAAGCAAAAGAAAAAGCACTGGAGGCAGAAGTCAAAAAATATCTGCCCGAAAATGCGCACCATCTGTTAGATGACTATGTCAATGCTATCAGTGATGTAACGTATTTTGGAGATCGCTATTCTTACAAGCATGGCTTCATCGATGGCATTGCATATTCCAAGCTCCCGGAGCGGTGGGCGGCGGAACTCGGCGTGAAGCTGCCAGAAGTGAAGGCGGAAACGGAAAGAGATACCGTTATCACAACTCGAAACTACAAGAAAGCCAATGACTTCATACACGAACGATACCAAGATTTCCTGGAGCACTCATCCCCTGATAGCCAGGAATTCAATTACTGTGATAATGAGAGGCGCGCATGGGCAAGGGAATGTAAAAAGACGCGTTTACTGGAAGCAAAACTTGAAAACCAGACGGGTTATCTAGATGGTATGTATCAATTCCGATGCTTCAGAGCTGGCTTCGTTGCCGGAACAAAACACGCGAACGGCGGCCTGATGCGGGGAGGTAATGCCTGATGGACAGCACAAAAAAGGGCAACGGCAAAACACAACAGAGTCACATCGGCGAGATTGCGAAGATCTTGATGGGGGCGGCGCATATTGCACCTATAAAACAAGATCTGAAGAATGCGCTGGGCGACTTGACAAGCGAGAGATTAGACCGCGCATGGGCTGGATTCACTTTTGATAGGACCTATAAACGCTCACAAGAGAACGCCGAGAGGCTCTTTGAAAAGATCGATTCTTTTCCGGAAGAGTATCGCAGGACAGCAATTGATTATGCTGAGGAATTTGATTCAATGAAATTCTGCATAAGAGATGATGCTTATCTTAAGGGAATATTAGATGGCATTGAAATTTGGCGGCTTCTGCAGGCGGAAAGCAAATAATACTGAAGCGGCGGGAGGGCTCGAAAGAAAAGAGCTCTCCTGTAACCTTCAGGATAGAGTTATCCACAATAAAATACCGTATTCTGAGAGGAGAGTCTTTTATGGCTAAAAATCATTTGAAGCCTGTCCCTGATAAATCTGCTCAGATCATTGATTCCGTAAACATTAACACTGAGGAAAACAGTGGAGAGATATCGGATGCAATGAAGAAGTGCCGAGAACAATGGCTGCAGGCGATCAATTATCTCATCAGCGCGGAGGACAATCAGGAAACGGACAAACCAGGCAACAAAGCGATCCTGAAAAAGATCGAGCAAATCCGCGATAAAATGCAGACAGAGATGAATGGACATAAGCACTACCTATTTTCGCCAGATGCGAAGACCATCTTTGCCGGTCTGAGGATGGCGTTTCTGTTGGGAGTGGAGGAAGCTCTAAAGCATGTCGATATTCGGGACTCCTCTTATCGGGAATTGCGACGTAAAGCCACACTGGAGCAGTGGACGATTTTTTGGCGCGGGCTCAGTGTAGGAAAACAGATTTTAAGGGAATGCGCCGAGGCTGAATAACCTGTGATTTGATAATTGATTCTATGCCACCAGGATTAAGCGCTGATCCGGGGAGCTCCTGGGCTCCCCGGATTCAATGCGGCAGGTTCTCATGAAATAAAGGAGAAGAACACAATGGATGACGATGCAGGCAAATTCTATACTCTGGAAGAGATAATGGCCGATCTGGCTGTTGTGCGGGCTGATACATATGATAAGAAGCGGGAGCTCATCCTGCAGCAATTGACGAAGCTACATGACGAGGGGAGCCCAGAGCCTAAGACGGGCGAGGCATTCTTTAAGCTCTATGAGGCCGCCGGTGTCGAAAATAGTTATCACTACCCTCTCTTCATTGAGGCCTACGGCAGAGAAGTGCAATATTCCAGGGTTTTGTTTGATATAGAGCTTCAGTATATAATGAAAAGTGTCAGCACGTTGGACAGAAATGAACGGAACAGGAAAGCGATCGCTCTCGCAAAAGCCAGAGGAGTTACTTCCCAAATTGCATATAAATGGCATTGCGAAGAGCTTCTTCTGAACGGCAATGACTATGTAGAAGACAACGAGCCAGACTTTGAGCATTATATGGGCCTACAATTTCTTCATGATCTTGAGGCAGTAATGTTTATGAATGTTTTCTGTTCAGAAAAATAGGCCCATGGAGTGATCTTTGTTTGAGAACCGGCAGATTATCAGAGATCTCCTGAATTCCCGAGAAGTATATGATGCAGGTTCTCATGCCGGACGTTGAAGAAGTAATAAATGAGCAATTCAATAAACTGTAACCATAAAAACAAAAGTGAGTGTAGCATGATGGAATATTCAGGACATTCAATTGAAGCTATTCTTGATTTTCTACCAGAAAAGCTTTGTAAAATAGTCTCTGGAAATCGCAGAACAGCGCATAAAATCAAAGACAAATCCAATGAAAAGCCCAAAGACAGCAACACTCTAAAAATTGTGAAGTATAAATATGATTCTGATGGGAATCCTGAGATCACAACTACAGAGAGAGTAATTGAATTCAGACGTTTTACACAGTATGTAGGCAAAAGAAAGCATAACAGAGGGAAGCGTGAAGATTTGAGGGCTGATACAATTACACAATTCGTTGATGTTCTTGACGTTTATTCACGCTTAAAAGAGAATCAGAGGGAGATTTTAAGGCTTTATTATTGGGAAGGATATGGACAGCAAGAGATAGCTGAACTCCTCCATTACGATCAGTCAAATGTTTCCAAGACAATCAAACGCACCTGCACCAGAATGGCTGAATGGATTAACGGAACAAAAAAGAAACCTCCTGTGCAACAAATAACATCAATGAAAATGATAGCAGACGAGATCGAAAAGCCCACAAGAAATGATAGCAGAGCAAGAAGAGCGGGCTGGAAAAATTTTTCTGAAAAAATGTCATAAAAATCCCGGGCAACACCCTTATGGTAGTGAGGGGATTTTTTCATAGGGTTTTACTTTTGAATGTGTTTTGCTCTTTATATAGGGGAAGAATACATTCTTTTATAGAAAGCAGAATTTTTTCCTGAAAAGTGTCATAAAAATACTGAAAAATGTGCTTATAATAGTGAGGGAAGAATTTTTCTTGTAGAGTTCCCAAAATGCCGAGAAACACCCTTATGGTAGTGACAGGAAAAATTTCCGCAGAATGATTTTTTTGGGCGCTCTATAGATTATTATCATCATTATTATCAATATGAAAAGAGAGACTGGAACCGCTCAGGACCAGTCTTTTTTTATATCAAATCAAAGGAGGCTATATGCAATGAGTATTTCGATGAAAAATCCTGTTACGGAGCTTCGAGAAAGACTCGATCTGTCAAGAAAGGTGTTCTCCATGGCTTATGGTGTGCCGTTCTCAACCATAACCCATTGTGAAAATGGCTTTGCGACTAAGATCACTGATGGAGTGATCGAGGCATTCAGGCGGGCCGGGATCTCCAGGGAAGACCTGGAAGACATTCAGGAACGTTATGCCAGGTGGAGAAAAGAAGTTTCGCGTGAAACAATTGCCAGAAAGAAAGCATTAGGTTAGGAGCCACTAATTATGAACAATCGAATTAACACCAAAGATGTAGTATACCGGGAGGATCTATATCCTCGTATCAATCCCGATCCCGTGAAAATTCAGCAATACTCGGAAAGCATTGAACTTCTTCCACCGATCGAGGTTTCACAGGACAATATCCTGATCGACGGATATCACCGCTGGAAAGCTCATGAGACTGCAGGAGTATGTGAGATCCCTGTCATCGTCACTCCTGTTGAATCGGAAGCTGAGCTGCTCAGGCTGGCTGTTGAGCGGAATGCAACACATGGACTTCAATTATCCCAGAAAGAGAAGCGGAAATATGCGCTTCGATGGTGGGACATTATTCATGAAGAAGAAATCTGTCGGACCCTCTCAATAAGCCCTAAGCTATTCCGCGAATGGACACGGGACAGGCAGCGCCAGAAAGATGAGGAGATCAGGCAGCAGATATTCGATATGTGGCTTTCTTGTCATACTCAGGAAGAGATTGCTCAGGCTGTCGGGGTGGCACAGCAGACCGTGAGTGATAGAATTGCAGATTTTACAAAAAATGACGGAAACAGCGATATCGGTAATTTTAGCAATTTCTCACCTGAGCTCTATTCCGTATGGAACTTTGGAAAAGCTACAAATGAAGTCCGGCACTTCGGAAACATCCCGCCGGAGATCATAGAAAATCTTTTATACTACTATACGCGGCCGTTCGATGTGGTTTTCGATCCGTTCGGTGGAGGTGGCTCCACAATAGATAAATGCCGCGAGAGAAAGCGCCGCTATTATGTCTCAGACCTCACACCTATTCCGGCCAGGGACAGGGAGATTCGGAAACAGGACATCACACAGGGGCTTCCTGCAGATCTGCCGGTGCCGGATCTTGTCTTTTTGGACCCTCCATATTGGCGGCAGGCCGAGGGGAAATACAGTGCGCTGGAAACAGATCTGGCTAATGTCTCTCTTGACCAGTTTCTTGAAACGATCGGAAACATCGCCAGGGATGTGAAGAGGAAATGGAGTTCCAGAAAGGCGGGAACACTGGCACTCATTATCGGCCCGTGGAAGCAGGATGGGCAGTATGTTGATCTGGCTTTTCTGTGCTATGAACGCATTGCAAAATATCTAGACCTAAAGCACCGGGTTATAGTTCCTTATTCCACCCAGATTCACGGCGGCGCCTTCGTGCAGATGGCCAAAGAGAAGAAAGAGATCCTCTATCTGCACAGGGATCTTATGATCTTCGGGTATGGAGCATAGTGAATGACGAAAGCTGATTTCCAGAAGCGATTAACCGATGGAGAGTCTTTCGAACAGGAATTGATAGAACTCCTCAATGCCATGCCCGATATCGTTGATGTCATTGAGAATGGCACCGAGCACACTCATCCAGGTTTCATTGATCAGCTCAGGAAAAACAAAACTGAGCAATCAAAACTTCTGCGCTTCGCTCCTGATGGGGTTTTTCTTCAGAGTGATGAGTCAATCATTCATTACGATGCGAAAGCCTCACGGAGTATCGAAAGAGACGCTTATGAGACATACCAGAAATACTGGAATATGGGATTCAGGATTGTGATATTCGTGAGGCCTCCCAGAAAATCAACTATACACTGGCAGTGGCTCGATCAGATCCGCTTTCTCGACAGCCATGAAGAGGTTTCGAGGTATGATCGCCAGTTCCCGGTAGATCAGGATGGGTGGATACTTCCTCGCTCTGATGGTGACTGGTATTATGGCAGTCACATGTCCGGCACACCATTCAGATACTTTGATTTCAGTTCATTCAATCGGCTTGACGTTTCCGCAAATAAGCCTCTGTCGCTAGTTTAAAGCGCTCTATTTCGACAACTCAATACATTATCGTGTTTACTTTTCAGGCCCCATGGGCCTTATTTTATTTTCAAAGGAGATTCTTATGGATTTATCTGTTTATATCAAGATTCTGGGTCAGCTCGATCCTTCAGTGACGAGCGCCACAGAAGAAGCACAACGAAAATTCAGTGAGACATTCAACAAACTTTCGGCTATGTCATCCGGTGTCGCCCTCGGTTTCGGGGCAGCGGCTGCCGGCTTGGCACTAGTAGGAAAGGAGGCAGTGGCTAATGCCATGCAGATGGAGGTGTATCAGGCAAAACTGGAGACAGTGCTGAAATCAACGGCAGCGGCAGCCGAAACTCTCAGGGAGGCTATCAAGTTCGCCGCTTCAACACCTTTCGACGTAAAGGGGATCGTTGACGCTACGGTTCAGCTCTCGGTTTACGGCGCAAAAGCTAAAGAAGTGCTGCCACTTGTAGGAAATTTGGCGGCCGGTATGGGTAAGTCTATCGAAGAAACATCTCTGGCTCTCGGCAAAGCATGGTCAGGATCACTTGAGGGCTTCGAGAGTATGCGAAACACTTTCGGGATCACCATATCTAAGCTGAAAGAATATGGCGCGGTCGTGGATAAGCAGGGGCAGCTCCAAGTCAAAACCAATGCCGACCTGGAAAGAGCTCGTCAAGCTCTGAAGGCGATCATAGAAACAAACTTCAGCGGCGCAATGGAGCGCCAGATGAACACTCTCACCGGCGCATGGTCAAACTTCAAAGATGCAATCACAAACATTAGCACCTCGATCGGGCAGTCATTGGTTCCATCGCTCATCACACTTACGAAGGGCGCGGCCGGTATGGTGGATTCTGTCAATAAGCTCGATCCGACGGTGAAAAAGATACTGGCATGGAGTGGATTAATTACAACAGCAGCGATCGCAGGAGTAGGCACTCTTGGGGCAGTCGCACGAACCATACCCGGCATTGTCAAGTCCATTGAACTGCTCAATGCCGCTGCCATGGCATATATCACTACTTCCATGACAGGCCGAGCGGCTTTAGTGGCGTATAATGCAACGCTTGGAGGCACTCCTCCGATTCTGGCTCTCATTACTACCGGCTTTAGGGCAGCAGCGGCGGCCTCTCTGGCCTTCGCTACAACTCCGATTGGTGCCGCTTTATTGGTTGCCGGAGCAATATATACGGTGACTACGGCGGCTCTCAATAAATATACTGAGGATCAAAAGAAACTCGACGAACAGATAACTCAGCAGAGCAGGACTTTCCAGCAGGCGGCCTCTTCCTGGCACAGATTCAGGGATACAGTGATTTCAATGGCAGGCCCGATGAGCGCCTTATCAAATGAGACGAGAAATGCTCATCAGAGCATCAAAAACACTGTAGAGGACTTGTCTAAGCTCACAAGTCGGGAAATCGTGATGAAATATAAGGCCGAGGGGAAAACCCCTGAGAGTATGAAGCAGGAGCTCGCCAAAGCAAAAGAGGATACAGCAAAATTACAGAGCGATCTTGAAGCTGTCAATGGCCTTCTTCAAAAAATGAAGGATAAAGGCGTAAACAACAATGATAGCATAAACAGCACCGCTGATGAGACAAAAAAGATTGTCGAGATCTTCGGGAAAGAGCTGGTGTCAATCGAAGATGTAACAAAGAAAGCCGAAGAGCTCAACATCCAATTCAAAAACACTGTATCTCTCCGCGCCGGCTTGAACTATGTCCTGGATGTTTTCAATGGTTATAATGATGTTTTCGATAAGATATCACAGAAAGCTGAGCAGCTAAAAGATTTCTTCGATTACAGTGACAAGATCGGCACAATGGAAGCCATGACACTGAAATTGAAGACTCTAAACAATCTCATCAAAGAGATGCAGGCGGGATTGAAAAAAGAAGGCTTTGATGCGTCGCCGATGGGAATATTAAATGCATTGAAAACGGCGAGCGATCAGGACAAGCCTGCACTCAATAAGTTGGCCGGGCTATATGCGGAGCGGGAACAGACGACGAAGAAGATCGAGGCTCTTGGCAAGAAAGAGAAAGAGGACGCGATCAGGGTCAAAGAAGAGGAATACAACAAGCGGAAAGAGCTCAATGACCTCACCACAGCCGACGAGATCGCGCACAAAGAGCAGATCCTGCAGCTCGCAAAAGGCAACGCGGAGTTAGAGGCCAAATACACCCATGAGATCGCTGTCTTGAAGCAGAAGCAGCGCAAAGAAGATCGTGATAATCGCCTCAAGAACTTCGAAGAAGAGATCGCGGCCGACCGTAACTATATTCAGACAATGCTGAGCCTCGGAAAGATGACTGAGGCCGAAGCCGTGGCCTCCTGGGACCGAATCAATAAGAAGATCCAGGATTTCAAGAGCAGCAACCCCGATCTGATGAATGATCCGTCAGGCACAGCGAAAAAGTCAATCCTCTCGATTGAAAACGAGGGAAAGACCGGCCAAGCCAATGCCGTCAAGAATGATCGTGAGAAGTATTACAACGATCTGAAGCAACAGACCACGGATTTCCTCGAAAGCACCAAGATCGCGAACGAAAACAACACCCAAGCCGAGATCAATGGCCTGCAGACAGCCCTGAAATGGTGGCAGGACGCAACAGCCGAGAAGCGCGTGATCGAGGAAAAAGGCAATTCAGAGATCCTGAAGATCCGCCGCGACCTGGCCAGCGCGTCAAAGAAACTGATTCAGGAAGAAATTGACCTGAAGAAGAATGTCATTAACGCCTTCAAGAGCGCTCAGACAAGCGAGATCGAAGACTTGGTGAAGCGCCAGAAGGCCGGGGAAGATGTTCAGGGAAAGCTCGCCGGCGCGATCAGAGATCGCCTGCAGATGGAACTCACATCACTGGAGATCGAGACACAGGAGAAAATCAAAAACGCGGCCGATGTAGAAGGCGCAAAAGATCTGATCCTGAAGGAAGCCATGGTGAAGCGTCAGGCAATCTATCGCCAGGAGGCCGAGTATACAAAAGGCCTGATAAAAGACATTCAGGGCAGCGGCACTTCGAGAGAAGAGCAATTGAAGGCGATCGACAAGAAATACGAGAGCTCCCGGCCTGGCGGCGCAAGTTCCCCGCTCAAGTCCCTGGAGCAGATGGCTGAAGAGCAGCATGTGATGTTCTATGGCGATAAACAGCAGCCCAAGACAGATACTCTATCTCAGCTTGTCACTACTCTATCAGCACAGATACAGCCGATACAATCCCTGTCCACCAATGTGGGGAATCTATCAACATCTATACAGCAGCTCGCAGGGGTATTGAGCTCAGGAATTAAGCTACCGGATGGCGTGAAGCTCCCTGAGAATATATCACAAAGCGATAAGAAGGCCAACCAAGCGGCAGCTACCACGAATAATAACAGCCAGACGAACAATGTCAACGTCAACATGCATGTGAATGGCGCGACTGTGGCAGGCGCAGGAGTGAAAGCAGCCGCGATGAAAGCCGCGCAATTAGGCATGCGGGCAGCGGCAAGTTCAAACATCCTCAATAGCAATTGGGGATTTGATACATTCCCAAGCCCCTCCTATGGATTCGGTGTCTCGAATCAGGGGGGATGGGGTTTTGTTCCAGTTGCGGCAGACAAATAAACCCAGACGATGGTTGGTTACACAGGGGAGCTCCTCGGCTCTCCTTTTTGTATTGCTATGAGAGAGGAGGTGATATATGCAGGGCTTCGCCCATAAGAAAAAATGCACGTGCAGATTCTGTCAGCGTATTCAAACATGTCGGTCAAAAGGCAAAAAGCGCTCCATGACATTTCAGGCTTTCCCGGATCTCGTTGAAAAAATCCTGCGAAAATCGGGGCAGGCCGGAGTGAGTCCCGGAAAGTGGGTGGAAGACTTTTTGAATCAGGCCCCCTAGCAATACAATTGCGTTGCTAGAATCGACGCGAGGGATCGAGTGCGATACTTCCTATTCGAGAGGCACTTAACCCCTCCCAAATGACCATATTCAAAAATCAGGAAAGGAAAATCAAAAATATGATGATTGAGACAATAAATCCTCCAGAGGTTCAGGCTCCGAAGACCTGGCAGGGAGAATATGCCGCCAAAGCACACGGTTACAATGAGAGACAGGGGAATTATACCTATCAGGTCCAGATTGGCACTGAAGCTGTGGAGTATTCAGCGGATCTCTTCTTCGAGGAGGTTAAGCGGCATGCTGAGTATATGTCTCTGCTCTGCACCGGATCGCTGGCGGCCGCTGAGCTCCCATTAATTCGAAAAGCCTCGGCAGTGATTCTTGCAAAACTGCGCGGAGTAACCCCAAACATAGCATATCGCTTCCACCAGGACAAAATGAAAGCGATGGTAGAGGATCTTGTAGAAGACCACGAGCCCGATATTCAAGAGGACTTTTATTCCATCCGCGAGATGAGGGAACTGCAGGCTTTGATGCTCCCTGAGATGTTCAGTTAAAAAAATACCCGCCGGAGCGGGCTTTCTGTTGTCGATATGAATATCTTCGCGTATATTTTACGACTTCGAGAGGGCCCGCTCCTTCTTTCCGGCGCTATTGAGCGCTTATTGAATTTCGATAAGGAGCATTCAATGCCACGAATACGATCTATCACACCAGACTTTTTTGTGAATGACGAACTGAGCAACTGTGAGCCGCTTGCAAGACTTCTCTTTATAGGGCTCTGGTGTTATGCAGACAGGGCGGGGAGACTGGAGGATCGGCCCAAGAAACTCAAAGTGGAAATCCTTCCATTTGATACGTGCGATGTAAACAAGTTATTGCAGCAGCTTCACGATATCGGCTTAATCGTTCGATATGAAACGGAGGGCATGCGCTACATTGTTATATCATCGTGGGAACAATATCAGAACCCTCATAAAAATGAGGCACAGAGTATCATCCCTCCATATTCTGGAAGTATCGTGATTAATCGCGAACAATCCGGATTAATCATGAGTGCCCAGGACGATAATCCCGGAGCAGATCCTACAGTAAAGAGGGAGAGCACTGTTCCTTATGGTGAGATTCAGGAGCTCTGGAATACAATATGTGACGGGACTTATCAAAAGATTACCGCGCTGAGTGATTCCAGGAAGAAGCACATTAAAGCAAGATGGAGGGAGCATCCCGATATTGAGTTCTGGCGATCTGTCTTCAACAAACTCATTACGGCAGAACATTGCCGGGGGCTGAGTGATGGGGGATGGAAAGCCAACTTCGATTTCATCTTCAAGAACAATAATGGCTATACCAAGCTTATGGAAGGAGGCTATGATAAAGCTTTTAAGAAAGGAGAACCCCAGAAAGATGTGAACGAGAGGCGCGGCGTCAGCCGGCCTGAAGAATTTGTCGGTGGAATAAGAAAACTATAATCTGAAAGGACGATGAAACCATGAATATAATAACAAAAGCTCCGAAGCGCTTTGAGGATGCAAGCTTGAACAGATCAGGAAACACTGAAGCCATTCGGGAAATTAAGAAGTTCATTTCCACGGAGAGTATAGCTGCTGGCAATATCAGGAAGTGTCTCATATTGTCCGGGGCTCCTGGGACGGGGAAGACCTTCTCACTTTATGCACTTCTGAACTCCTGCCGAGAGGATCGTGAGGTCCGCCAGGTGGCGCTTCAATTGGATGGCTTCAACTCCAGTTTTGGGAAAGTGTCAGTATGGCAGTCACTCGGCGAAACAGAAGAAGACAGGCAGAACTCTATCGAAGTGATGGGAGTGATTAATCCTGATTGGCTGCAGGCCTGGATGATAGCCGACTTCACTGTGAAAGAAACAATGCTGCAGCAGGCCAGGGATGTGAAAATACTTGGAATCGATGATCTCGGTATGGAGCAGAACACCAATGGGATACAGGCCGTCATTGAGCTGATACTCAATCACCGATACACAGAGGAAATGACAACGATTATGACAACGAATCTCTCTATGCAGAAGTTCAGAGATCGTTACTCTGAGAGAATTGTTGATAGGCTTAGAGAATGGGGAATCTTCTATGAAATCACCGATCGCTCATATCGTGGAGAGCCGGAGCGATTAACAGAAATTGAAGCGGCAGTGAAATAACAGAAGGCGGGCCCTGTTGCATCCGGGCAGGGCCCTAATAAGCCTCAAAGAGATCTAGTTGTTCCGGATAATTATAATCGATACTACATGTGATTGCAGCATTGAAAAAACAACCTGGAAGGACGTGCACAATGGAAGATATAGTTAAACAAGCAACCAAGATAGTAGAATTGAAGCAGGCCCGCGATGATGGCGGAGAAGTGGCTGAATTTATCTGTCAGGTATTCGGCTCAAATATTGAAGAACAGAACCAGGCTATTATGAGATTGGCCAGAGAGGAGCCTGGATTCAGAACTCGGCTGATAAAGAGTTGTAAAGAGGATTGGGATATATGGATGAAAGAGCATCTTATTCCCTATCAGGAATCATCTGAGGGGAAACGGTATTCTCTGGCTCATATCATTGAAGAATATGACATCTTACCTGAAAAGTTTTGTGAGTATTTCGGGCAACAGTATAATGCACTGACAGATCCTGAGAGGACCTATTATTTGACCATTGAAGAGATGTGGGCTAGGGACATCTATTCAATGGATCTGGAGAAATTGGCAAAAGCGTAAACACTCGGACAGGTGAGGGTTAAGGACAGACCTTAACCCTCTAATAAGCCTCTCTTAATAAAAAACTTATGAATAATAAAGTAACCATAGGCTCTGAATACAAATTTTCGATCGCATATATGGACCGGCAGGAGGTCTATGAGAAGATTTATCGCTGTCCAGGTGATGACCTGATCCCGATAGGCGAATGGCGAAAGAAACCCGATGGAGAGGAAGCTCCTCTATGTCATTCAATAATTCGCAGATCCGATCTTGAAGAGTGGCTCCCGAAGATTATGATAGAGGGCACAGCCTGTCAGAGTTTCGGAACACTGAAAGCTACAGCGCTCCTGAAGCCCTATCAAAAACACCTGGATGCAATCGAGAGAGGGAAACATACACACTTCCGCCGGCAGAAGCGCTTTGCCAAGAGCTTGACAGCACTCTGCATTGATCTGGATGTGGGACACGAAGAACTCTGTTATCCCGACCAGGCCGAGCGCAGCTTTCTCTTTGCCTTATCAAAGATGATCTGCCGCGGAGAAATACCATATCCGGCATTTATAGTCTTCTCTGGCAGAGGTCTTTACCTGATTTTTCTATTGCATGACGAGATCAGCGGCTTGGCGCCTGTTGCAACCATCCCCAATCGGAGACTTTATGAGAAGTGTTATGAATTGCTGGCAGACAGGCTCAGAGAATTCAAGCCTGATGAACCTCTTGCATCAAATATTGTCTCTTGGTTCAAGGCCCCTGATACAACAGACCATAAGACAGGCAATGCAGTATATTACCATGTAATTTATCCTCTTCATAATGGGGTTCCTGGTGACGTGAAGTCATATTCACTGCAAGAATTGGCGGGGCTCTTGGGTTACAAAGAGGAACCGCTTACTGAGAGATCCAAGCCGGCGAATCTTCCCATAAAAGCGGCCCTCCCCACCAGGGCACCCATAAAGAAGCTCAGAACGTCGAAGCCAGGGACAGGAGCAGGACCATATCGGGCCAGGGTCAATGAAATTGAGATGCTCTGTGCATACCGGATATATCACGAAGGGCATCGGGAACGAATAATCTATCACTATTTCAATAACTTGATACGGTATTTAATGATGGCCAGCGGCATGAAGTGGAATGACTGCATAAATGAAGCCGATGAAATAACAATGAAGCTTAATAATGAATTCAAACCCTCTCCATTATCGAGCTCAGCAGTGAAAAACGCCTGCAGGCAAAGATACTCTTGTCATATCAGGAATCATATAATCGCCCGCGATCTTGGTGTCACTGAAACTGAGGTCAAAGCGCTTGACCTGAAAACCATTGTTCCTGAGAGAATAGCGAGACAAAGAAGAGAGGTGGCCCTCCAGAGCAGGAACCAGCGGGAAGAGCGCCGAGCGAAAGTAGATGAGGCAATAAAAAGCGGGTTGAGTAACAAAGAGATCGTTGCGATGTATGGCAACAAATACAAACTAACTAGACTATTCCTGTTTCAGAGAAGAAAACTGATGAATTTCTGAGCCTGGATACTGGGAGCAATTTTAAAAAGCGTTTCTTTTCCCGTGCAGTGTATGCCTCTTCCTTCTCATACATGATTCATGATCCCGGTAATATAGTCTAGATCATGTTAAAGAGATCATGAAGAGAGATTATTGTGAACAGTTTTCTGAGAGAAATGGGAAATTCTGCAGAATAATTTTGTGCAGCTTCGCAGATTTAACGCCGGCCATAATTTTTACAGGTTCAGGAATTTTTCGCCTGCAATGATCGGCAAAAGAGTTTTCCGGTTTCGAAAAAAGTTGACAGAAGCCCTGAAAGTAGAGCAGAAAAGCCCTCAATAATCGTGAAATTGGACAACAATTCCCTCGAAAAAGCAGGGAAATGAGGTGGAAAAACGGCCGGATCGGAAAAAAGTGGCTTGAAAACAAATGGCAGGCGATCGAAAAATCGGTCGCATGATAAAAGTGGTATTCTGTTGCAGTCGAGGGGGCCGGTGTAACAACCGACCACCCCTCCCCTCGGCAGATCGGCGGGTCATGGGCCTCATGGCGCGGCCTCTCGGCCTGATCCGAGGCAGGATCGCGGGGCGGCTGCCCTCAACTTGACCGACAGGGGCCCAAGAGGGGCCTTCTTTCGGGCATGAGGAGGCTGGCAGGCTCATTCCTATTCAGGGATCTCCTGATGTCCAAGCGCCGCCTATTTGCCAGATGTCAAGCGCCTCGCTATCCTGAGTATGAATCGGATTCAGCGATATTCAGCGCCAAAAACACAGTAACAAAAACGTTCGTATTTTTAACCGTCTATCATTTCTTTACTTTCTCACTATTTCATGCGGTTTCCGGGGGGTTGTTTTAGCGGCTATCAAAAAGTCATATCTCTGATGAGTTTCTTTACTCGGCGGGATTGGGAATTCAGGAGATCTTGGCTAGAAACATATGATTAATATCAGATAACTTCAAAGCACGAATCTGATTCTATCCTCATAGGTAATGGTATTGTTTTATCATTACATTTGTAATTTATATCCTGTTTAGTATTTGTCTCATAACCATCATAGAAATACCCTCTGATACAGGCATATCATATGTAGTTTATTAAAAAAGTGCTGCTATATATGAATAATGATCAACGCCCCAAGTTATTTAGGGCGCATTCATAGCACAATCACTGCTTATAGGCACTTTCTTGCCAGGTCGATAACCTCCTGCCATCATACTAAACAGAAGATCCGGCCTGATCCAGATGATATTCTCACTTTCGATAGAGGAAGGCTTGGGGATCGCAATTGCATTGTAGGCCCTATGCTTTATCTCATGATTCAGCACACTCCGGGCTCTGCGCCTGAGTTTTTCCGGATTCTTCCCCTGAGCCACCAAATCAGGGAAGTCCACGAACCTGCAGGTATAGTTTTTGTTTACAACATACATCCAGGCAGGGTATTTGATATAGATTTCCGGATAGGGTTCTGCCCACAGAATATCTTCTCCCTCCGCTTGGGTAGGCGCTGGAAGCTCTATTCCATTATCAAAATTATAGAGAATCGCCAGAGACAAGACATCCCGAGCCATTTCTGATAAATCTTCCATGTCTTTCCCCTGAGTGATTGCATTCGGGAAGTCTATAAACCTGCAAAAATACATATTCTCAGATTCCTGTTCATACCGGGCCGGATACTTCATACCGATTCCCCCTGCTTGATTAACTTCTGAACAGCGTGATAGGCACTCTTTAATTCTATCACATTTTATCACATCACAACTCTTTTATTCTAATTGGTTTTTTAATTGCAGCGCCTCTGTTAAATGGCGCTGTTTATTTATTTTATGGAGGTAATACTTGGAAAATCTTTTAACGATTGAGGAAGCTGCTGAATATCTGAGGCTGAAGCCTAAGACGATCCGGAATTGGATCGGCCTGAGAAAGATCCCATTCAGGAAGATCGGCAGATACATCAGGTTTGACCGGAAGAGCCTGGAGGCCTGGGCTAAACGAAAAGAGATTGATGAGCATTCTATGTGGCGATGATACAAAAAACAGGATCATCAAAAAGTAATTCTACAGGATTTTCTATTGCCGAATCATCAAAATATGGCACTTTACAAAAATGGCTTCATTACTATGTTTTGAAAATGTGACAGTGTGATAAAATTGTGATAAATTTCCGGGAAATGGGGGGTATTTCAGGGTAATTGGAGGATTTTCCGCCAGATGACCACAAATTAAAAAACCCCGTCTTTGCCTTATTCCACGGGGTTTTCTTGAGTGCCGAAGATCGGGGTCGAACCGATACACCCTTGCGGGTACTGGTGTTTGAGACCAGCGCGTCTGCCGATTCCGCCACTTCGGCTTTTTTACATCATCATTATACTACAAACCGGCTGCAGATAAAAGCCCTCCGGCAATTGCTCCTCCCATCGGCCCACCTCCGAAGAGTCCGGCCACACCGCCGAGGATCGCTCCCTTTATGGCGCCGCCCACTGCTCCGAGGACTCCGCCGCCTGTCGCTCCCACAGCTGCTCCGGCTGCCGGATTGCCTGCGGCCGCTCCACCTATCGCTCCGGTTACTCCACCGATTACAGCTCCCGTTACTCCCCATATGGCTGCGCCGAGCGCCGCTGTAGCGAGAATTCCGCCGCCTGAAAGAGCCAGAGCCGCCGCTCCGCAGAGCGCTCCTGTCGCCGCTCTCATGAGCACTTTTCCGGCTGAATAGTTATCTTTTGCATTTGAAACACCGGACAGAGTCACGCTGTCCTTGATCGACGCCCCCACCTTGGAAGCCATATCCTTTGCGCCTGACATCGCTCTTGGAACGATTGAGCCGCCGATTGATGAGTTGACTGATCCTATTCCCTGTGTCATGTCCCCGACCTCCCGATTTGATATTTCCGATTGAATTGATTGTATAACTTTGGAGCCATATTCGCAATAAACTTAATGTAAACAATACACCGCTTTTCATTGCAATTCTGTAAACATTCAGACTGATCTGCCTCACCTGCATTCCTTGTCTGCAATTCCTGCATCCCTGTCGTAATTCGCTACTCTATATAACTGCACGGATGCCTTCAATGCGATCTCTCTCAGGTGCAGAAAAGCCCAGAGAGAAGGAATTATTTCAGCATCGTATAAAATGTATAATAGTTTTCAAGATACTCACAGGAGGAGGCGGCACATTGCCCCGTTACTGCTCTCTGTGCGACAGGGAATACAGCGAAGAGACGAATTTCTGCAACCACTGCGGACAGCGGCTTGTCACGATCGGGAAGTCCGCGAGTGATGAAGTCTACGTCGACACATTCGATGCGATAAGAAAGAATGACCTGGAGGCCGTAAAAGATTTCATCGAGAAGGGGAGCGACATCACCGCAGTCAACGATGAAGGCCTTACGCCTCTGCACAGCGCCGCCACATTCGGATTTGAAGAGATCGTAGCGTATCTGCTCGAGAAAGACGCACCTGTCGATCAGAAGGATGAACAGGGCTTGACGCCGCTTCACCGGGCTGTCCGCTGGGAGCACAAGGGAGCGGCGCTTCAGCTCATTAATCACGGCGCAGACGTCAATATCGAAGACAAGAACCACATCACGCCTCTGCTGAACGCGCTGCTGTCGTCAAACCTGGAAATCGCAGATATCCTGATCGCTCATGGAGCTCATGTGAACGGCGCCGATCTCGAGTATGGCTCCACTCTGCTTCATTCGGCCTCAAAAAAAGGCAAGTACGAGATGGTCGATTTTCTGATTTCGAAGGGGGCGGATATAAACGCCAGAGACAATGACGGCCTGACGCCGCTCCACGACGCCGGATCGAGGGAGGTCGCCAGAGTGCTGACAGAGAGAGGTGCAGATATCTCAGCGCAGGACAGGAAGGGCTGGACGCCTCTGCATGTCGCGGCAGGACAGGGCCTGAAAGATGTGGTTCTGTTTCTGATAGAAAAAGGCGCAGATGTAAACGCCAGAGACCGGGCAGGGTGGACCCCGCTTCACTGGGCCGGCTCGACGGAAGTGGTGGAGATACTGATCGGAAGAGGCGCCGAGATCAACCCGAAGAACAAATACGGGTGGACCCCGCTCAGGGTCGCGCTCGAGTCCAAGCACGGCGGTATTGCAGACTACCTGAGGGCGCACGGAGGACACGAATAGCGCTGCAGATCATGCAGCCCCTTCAATGCAGGCCGGTATCCCCTGAAAAGAAAGGGCGGGTCCGGATAAGGAGGTGACAGATATGAAAGGTTTCTTCAAAGCTGCAGGGATCATCGGTATAATCATAGCAATAATCGCCGTGATTATAGGCGTCATCAAGATGCTGAAGATGCTTCTGATCTGGACTGGCGTGATTTTTATCGTAGCTCTTCTCTCATGGCTGCTGTTAAGACACCTGATAAGCAAAAACAGAGGCGCTGACGATGACAGCGATGAGCTCTGACTTCCCTAGGCATTATCTGTGCACTTCAGCTTGTCATCCAGATCTCTCAGGCTTCTCTGAAGCTTTTTATTGCAAAGGTTCTGAGTAAGGTCTCCCCTGGTTTTTTCAACTATCGATCTGAGCAGATCTGTCGTTCTTCTAAGACCGCGCGTAATTGCGTCAGGGTAATCCATTGTGATCAGCACATAGTAAATCTCATCCATGGCCTCGAGCACATCTTCCCCCACCTCTTCGTTCTGGTTCCTGATGTTGTCAAGGAGATACCGCCTGAGTTCCCCCACTGCCTCACCCATGCCGTTCAGATATGATGCGTATTCAACGTTCAGATCGTCAGGATCAGGGATGGGCTGGCGAAGCACGAGGGCCAGAGTGATGTGGGCCTCGGCGAACTCCTTCTGCGCATCCTGCACGAAGCCTGTGTAGTAGAGATCCGGATATTCCTTCAGAGCCGACGAGATGTCGTCGAAGAGGGTCTTTACTCCCGCCAGTATCTCCCGGGCCTTGTCGTATTCGCCGCGATGGGTGGCCCTGATCGACAGAGACGCCCCTCTTATTATCTCTCGGTGGATCTTGAGCACCTTATCGCGCGCCTCGTTCAGGCCTTCAAGACGTCTGGAGACTTTCTTTGCAATTTCTTCAAGGTTTTTCAGCGCCATTGTTCAGCCCCCTTCAAACTCTCTCATGACAGGTGTCTGATATTCTTTCTCTGGCTCGTCATTCCCTTCTTCGTCTATCTCGTCGGCTTCAGAAGAGACTGCTTCATCAGCATCACGAAAGTCGGCTTCCCGTAATCCGGTTTCAGGAGAGCCTGCCTCGTCGGCTTTGGATGAGACTGTTTCGTGGCTTTCGGGAGAGCCTGCTTCGGAGGAGATGACTTCCCAGGCCCTGCAGGAGCCGGCATCTTCCATGCCTGAAGCACCGGAGTCGTCGATGCCAGTGCAAACGGCTTCATTGCATTGAGGAAGGCCGACCTTCTCTCTTATGGCCGCTATGTCGATGGTGCGCTTCTCCTCGAGCGCGTATTCCACAGACACATCAGCCATTGTCTTGACGACCCACCTGAAATACTCGTTGGATATCCTGCCTGGCTCGGTGTCAGGTATCGGATTCATGAAATCCAGCGCATAGGGAATACCTTCCTTTATTGCAAACTCTACGGTATTCATGTCATATCCGAGAGCTTTGTTTATCTTTACACATTCATCCACAATTCTGGCCCCCAGCTCAGGTGTAAGGTGTTCATGATCTACTATGTACTGCTTCCCGCCGAAAGGCTGGGAAGGATCGTATCTGATAGGGAGCACATGTTTCTGCCCGAAGACAAAGCACCTGACATAGTGCTCATAGTCTATGAACTGCTGTAATACCATCACCATCTCGCCTGATTCGTCGTACTTTTCAAACAGCTCGCCCATGGTAGATACCTTGTAGACATGCCTCCAGCCGTATCCGTCGTAGGGCTTCAGTATGGCAGGAAGCCCTACATAGTCAACTATGCTGTCCCAGTCGAGCTCGTCTGTCAGATTACGCAGATCGTCCTCGTCAGTGCCGGAGGGATAGCTCCTCGATGGCAGGCAGATCGTCCTGGGGACCTCTATTCCCAGCCTCGTGGCGAGGCTGTAGTTGTAGAACTTGTCATCGGCAAGGAACCAGAACGGGTTGTTAATAACATATGTTCCAGACAGGGCGGCATTCTTCAGATATGTCCGGTAGTATGTGACGATATGGGACACCCTGTCTATGATGACGCTGTAGGGACAGGGCTGCGCCATCCTGGATTCGCGCACAGTGCAGTGCTCGGCTCTCACTCCGTCGATCTTTCTGCTGTTGATCTCCTCAATAACCGCATCCGGCAGACTTTCACGGAATGACAGGAAGCCTATTACTTTTTCCATAACTGCTCTCCATTACCGTATTTGAATGCTGAATAGAAACCGCGTGATTCTTCAGAGACTGTTTTACAGATAATGCCAGACTGACAATGATATATTATGATCAGGAGGGATAAAATCCTTCTCTTCAGAGGCAGAAAGATGCCCTGTGCCCACAAATGCCCTTCACTGCTCCTGTCTACGCCTGATATGATCTGCCTTAAAAAGCCCATATTTATTTCTAAATTGTTAACAATGTAAAATCTTTGTTAACAATGTAAAACAGGTCTTGACTTCTCTTTTGAAATGAGACATAATAGTATCAGAACATTCAGTCAAGGAGGTAAACATACAATGTTTTATGGTGTAGGCGGCGGCGGTTCCTCGAGCATGATGGCGATGGCCCAGATGCAGCAGGCAGATCAGATGCAGATGGAAAATTCGGCCCTCAAGGGCCTGGCAGGAAGCCTGATGGGCGCGATGCCCATGATGATGCTCTTCGGCCCGATGGGCGGATTGATGGGAGCCGGAATCGGACTCTTCGGAGCGTCACAGGCGATGCAGGGCAACCAGATGACAGGAATTCTCGGCGGCGCCACAATGGGCGGACTTGCCGGTATGGTCATGGGAAATCCAATGATGGGAATGCTGGCAGGCGGCGCGACAGCCGGCCTCATCGGCCTCCTCTTCAACAATCACAACCAGAGTCAGCAGTCATCACAGAACTACAACTATTATCCGCAGCCCAACTATGGCAACTACGGCGGATATGGCAATTACGGTGGCAACTATGGCAACTATGGCAATTATGGCAACTATGGCGGCGGCTCCTATGCGCAGGCCTATGCAGGCAACGGATATGCATCAGCATCAGCAGGCTACTATCCTCCTTATCAGCAGCCCTATCAGAGACCGAATTACGGCGGACAGCTGAGCCAGGAAGGCGAAGGCAAGCCGATCAACTACAAGACGAGCGGCGGCTGGAACGTGCAGGTAAACGGCGGAGAGATCACGATTACCGATCCGAACGGCGAGCACAAAGTGGTGCACAGCGGCGATCCTCACGAATACGTAGATGGCAAGAACATCAAGGACTGGGACGAGAAGACACGCTCGCTGATACTCGCCGACGGCACTAAGATCACGATGAACGCCACAGGCCCTCAGGGAACGATCCAGAACTACAGCATATACGATGGTAACGAGTCGATCCAGATCAACGCGAATGGCAACAAGATCGACAACGTGAGCTTCGACCCGAGACAGAGAATGTGGGCGGACGCCAACCAGTCAGACGGCGAGACAGCATATGTCGGCTATAACAGAAAAGGCGAGTTCACATACAAGGATATCTACAAGCAGAACGAGAATCTCGGCGTTACTCCATACTACAAGGATCTGGCGACAGTTGAAAACCACTGGTGGAATCCGAGACACGTCAACGATCAGTACAACGATCCAAGATTCCTGTTCACCTAGACAACAGCTCAGGACTTCGCAAAGAAGCGGCTCTCGAAGCCGCTTCTTTTTTTGTTTGATGAGATACGAGAGGAATTCCCGCCTGAAAAGCTAATATCATGAAGGTAATACACAGAGAGGGAGGAAAATCATGGCCAACGAACAGAAGCAGGAAACCCGCCAGGAGACCGGCCACAAGCTTCTTGACATATGCCTTGATGTGCTCGAAGGAAGAAAAGGCAAGGGCGAGCTCAAGGAAGAGGTGGACATAGCGCGTCAGGAGCTTGATCAGATGCAGCAGGATTTTGACAGCAGTGTTGCTGAACAGCCCCAGAATATTCAGCAGGCCTGCCAGAGAGAGATAGATTACATCCATGACAACTTCTCCGTCTATCATGAGGCTTTTGACGCAATAGAGACATTCTTCAGGACAGGCGACAAGTTCGACATAGTCAGAGGTGCCGAAAAGGTCAGAGGTGCCTCTGCTGCGCTCAACACCGGATTTCTGGACTACAGAAACAGGGCGCTCATCGCCATAGGACCAACCGATATACCGATCCTGAACCTCGTGCTCGATACATATAATAAGATGTCCGAGGCATCCCAGGATGAGAAGCCTGCCTACATTGACAAGCTTCTCACCGTAATATCGAGAGAGCATCTTGTGGCACAGCGCGTCGCCGTTGATTTCAAGCGCGCCCCTGCAGGCTCGCTGCTGCCTGAGGAAGAGCTCCTGAAAACAGCATATGATGAGCATCAGGAATCGTGCGCGCTGATCAGAGAGAGCCTGATGAATTTCGATCAGGAGAATCTCGACAAAGGGATAGAAGGCTATAAGAACGCGGCGATGCGGATAAAGGATCTCATCCCTGCCGCCAATCTGAAGCGCCTGACCCAGATGCCGACATCCTCACCGCAGGCCAACCTGGTGATAAACATCGGGAAGACGCTGCTCGGCGAAAACAGCCGGGAAGAGATGTTCCTCGAGGCGCTGAAAAATCTGGAAGACAGCTTCAACGACACGAAGATGCAGTTCGAGGCGATAAAGAGGAGCCCGACCGATTCGGTGCTCGTCAAGGAAGAGATGGAGAATGCGACAAAAGCTATATCAGCCTATGAAAATGCGCTCAATGATTTCTACAGGTTCGTCGAGGTAAGGGAGACTATGCTGCTGGTACAGGCCTCGATGAAACTCGAGGAAGCCGTGAAGATGCTCAACCAGTCTGGCGAGGCTTTCATGTCCATAGCGGAGCGCGAGGGAAAGGTTCCGTGCATCAGGTGCTCCCACTTCAACCCGCCTGAGAGGAAGACCTGCGAGAAGTGCGGAGCCGTGCTTCCGGTGCCTGCAGAGTCACAGCCTGCCAGAACTTTCGAGATGGGAGAGCAGGACGAGGTGGAGCAGCACAAGGAGGAGATCGTCCTCACAGAGAACATCCACCGCCTCTTCGATGCCGTGAACAAGGTGTCTGAAGGCCAGATTTCTGTAGAAGAGTTCCAGGAAGTCGTGACGTGGATGGAAGATCTTGTCAATGAGCACAAAACGGCTTACGGCCCACTCCCTGCAGTCAATATTGACAGCATGAAGCCCGACCTGAAAGATCCTGCAAAACAGATCAAGGAGATGATAGAGGAAGCCAATGAGGTCTTCAAGGAAGGCACCGACGATCTCTCGACAGGCATAGGCTTCTTCAAGCAGTATATCCAGAACGGCGACAAGAACAACCTGGTCGCCGGCGTTCAGATTGTATGGCAGGGAATCGGAAAGCTCCAGATGGTCCAGAAAGCCATGGGATTGATAAAGGCGGCACAGGAAGAGGCCCTGCAGAAGTAAAGCGTTTCAGCAGATACATACCAGCGCCATCAGCTCCATCTGATGGCGTTTTATTGTCACAGGCGTAAAAGAGCCGGGGCAAAGATACCCCGGCTTTTTTGCCTCAAAGATTCTCAGCTCTGCCGATCACGGCAGGTATCGCCAGTCCTGATACTCTACTTGATCGGATCAGTCAGCGTAATGGAGCCCTGAATCTTGTCGAAATCCTCTACCCAGTCAGGGTATTTGTCTTCCTTGCAGCCGCCTGTGCAGACTATCAGTATGTCCTTGTTGAAGAAGTATGTCTGCTTGACCAGCAGTGAGACTTCACCCTTTTCTATTCCGTATTCAATCGTATAGGCCGGCTTCCCTGCGACTGTGGTTACCTTTTCGGAGGCGCACTTGAGGTCCTTGTCTATCTCGTTCTTTATATCAGCCTGGTTCTTCGGATCACTGATATCATAGACAGGCACTCTCGAGCTCACTATGTTGAATGAAGGCTTGGGAGAGAAATCAGCCTTCTGATACTCCACATAGAACTCACCCAGGTCTACTCCTTCAGGCTTCTTCCAGCCGTCAGGGATCGTCACCTTATATCCCATCTCCTTGTTTTCGAAGACATTGAGCGAAGGCTTCGGAGAAGGAGACGGTGTGGGAGAAGGCTTTACCTTCTGCGCACAGCCGAATCCCATCAGTACGAGAACGAATAAGAGCGATATTGAGATAGCCATTGCTTTGACGGAGTGCTTCATCATCTATTTCCTCCTGAAAAATCTACAATTTCCATGCAGAATGTCAAACACAGCGCCAATACCTGATGTAGAAGCGCCACAGAACTTATCGGTCCACATAGTATTCGTCTGCAGGGACTTTAATCCTCTTTTATCACAGCATTCAGGCAGTTGGGAGAGCAATGAAGGACTTTCGTCCGGCGAGGAGAAACGTAAGGAGATCCAAGCTGAACCGGAGGTTATCTGGACTATGAACGGAAGTGTCGGCAGGCGGTTTTTTTCGATTATGATAACGTTTGCGCTCTCCATTCTTTTCATATCATCGGCAGGCAAATCTTCGAGCGCCGGAACAGCCGAGCCCTCCTGGAAGTACCAGAAGAACGTTATTAACCACTCTGTCACACTGAAAAAAGTCCGGGAGATGGAAGAGAAGGTACAGCAGGACGAGAAGAAGTATCTCCCTCTGCTTATAAAAATGACAAAACAGAGAGTGTTCTGGACAGGCTATGTCGATGAGTTCTTTCACGAGGACGGCTATTCATTTCTTCTCCTCAACATAGACGGCGACCGGGTCTGGGCGGTCGCCGATGACGCCGTGAGAAACCTCGACTTCGAGAGAAAAGGGTTCAAGGTAGGTATCAAGGGAACGCTCGTACTGACTAAAAAGCACACGCTCGACTATCTCGACGGGTGGTCGCTCATCCTTCTCCGCCCCCCGCAGGATCAGGAGTTCATGTCCACAGAAGGCCGGGAGTCCCTGCCTACATCGTTCACCTTCCTGGCCAAGAAGAAGTCTTTCACCGTCGAGTCTTCCATGTATCCTTTCATGAAGCAGTGGATAATCATGCACAATCCCCATTATGATGAGAAGTTCGTGGACAGGCTCGCCCAGGGAATCATCTATTACTGCGGAATTTCAGGCATCGATCCCCGCCTCGCCCTCGCCCTCTTTACAGTCGAATCGGCGATGGACGTGGATGCCATCTCCTCGAGCGGAGCGATAGGCCTCGGCCAACTTATGCCGGGCACGGCGTCCGGGCTTGGGGTGGATCCTTATGATTCAGTGCAGAACATAAACGGCGCGGTTAAGTATCTCAGTTCGCTCCTCAAGCTGTGGTCAGGGCGCTCCGATCAGCTCTCACTGTCCCTCGCAAGCTACAACGCAGGGCCGGGAAACGTGACAAGATACGGTGGAATACCGCCTTTCTCAGAGACGGTGAACTACGTATTCTTCATCAGATATCTGTATCAGGAGTTATGCTCGCAGACAAAGGGGCTCAGCCCACAGTGCTCAATCACAGAGCAACTGGGCACAGGCGGGCATTCTATGCTAAAGAATCCCTGATGACTGGCACTGCCCTTCTTCAGGGGATCCGCCGTCGTTGATGTATTTGTGCATGTCCTCGAGCGGCACGAGCGGATTGGGATATGAAGGGCTGATTCCACTGTAGCAGCATCTCATGTTCTTGTGATAGCAGTCGATTATATTTTCACAGTATATTGTTCCCATCTCGCCCTTGTAATTGGTGCTCTTATAGTCCTGATATTCCACGAGAATGCACACCCTCTTCCTGATGAGAGCGCAGAACTTCTCCTGGGGCTCAAGAGCCTTCATCTTATGATGTTCATTCCGTTTTTCATATCGCCGCAGCATTAACAAAACCTCTTTTATAGTCCATATCAGCTACCGGTCTGATGCAACTCCATTGTCGGGCATCTTTGAAGCCGGATACCGACACTGTTATTTATCGGCAAAACGGGCCACTTTTTTTTCAAGAAAGGCCCTTATTCCTTCAACCTTGTCTTCAGTTGAGCAGGCTAGAGCGAAATGAGAGCTTTCAAGCGCGCAGCCTTCCTCGCAGGTCATCTCGAGACCGTGAGTCACAGCGCTCTTGGCAAGATGCAGTGTAACCATGCTCTTGCCTGCCATTATCCGCGCCTTCTTCTCCACTTCCGCCCTGAGCGTCTCGTGAGGAAAGACTTCATTCACGATTCCTATTCTGCAGGCTTCCTGCGCATCTATCATGGCTCCTGTCAGGATCAGCTCGAGAGCCTTCCCCTTCCCCGCTATTCTGGCAAGCCTCTGCGTGCCGCCATAGCCGGGTATGAGGCCGAGATTTATCTCAGGCAGACCGAACTTCGCCTTGTCTGATGCGAATCGCATATCGCATGCAAGAGCCAGCTCGCATCCGCCGCCCAGCGCAAATCCGTTGACCATGGCTATGACAGGCTTCCCCAGCTTTTCGATCGTCTTCATGAGCCTGAGCCCTCTGCTGCAGAACTCATAGGCTCCGTACTGATCTATCCCCTCGATCTCCTTGATATCGGCACCGGCAACGAAAGCCTTGTCTCCCTCGCCGGTTATTATTATGACTCTAGCTTCCCTGTCTGCTTCGAGCTCGGCGAGAAGTCTGCAGAGCTCTTCCATCAGCTCCCTGTTGAGCGCATTGCGCACCTCGGGCCGCATGATGGTAATCCAGGCCAGCCCGTCTTCCTTTTTTAGCTCGACGAATCTAAAGGTGGTTTTACCCTCAACAGTCATTTTACGCTCCTTTCACTGCCCGTCAACTCATATTACTCTGCAGCATGCGCCGTTATTCCCTGATTTGAGATACAGCATTTCTCCGTTCCCTCGCGCTGAATTCTTCCAGCTGCCCGCTCAGGTGCGCTGAAATATACAATTAATCCTTCTTGTCATATTGCATAGTTCCTCTAGAGATACATCATTTCTTTAAGGATTTCAGGAACCGGCTCACAGGGCATACCGTTTTTGCGGCTGCTGTCATATTCACGAGTCCCCATCCGCACCCAGTACTTTGATGTGTACATACGAGAAAAGGCTCAGGATTCTTCCGGATTTGACAACTGCGGCATTGCTCGGGGAAGAGGCGATATCACATGAAACCGAGGGAATCCATCTTTCTCACCGGCTGAGGCTCTGGCTTGTCCTGATGAATGAAGCACAACGGGTCCACCGCGTCGGGCATCTTTTCATAGATGGCGCGCGCCCTGCACCCTCCGCGGCAGGAGTTGTAAAACTCGCAGTTGAGACAGGTCTCATTTCCGGAGAGCTCTCTCAATTTCAGATGCCCTTCGCCCTGCTGCCATATATCCCTGATATGCTTCGTCCTGATGTTCCCGCTCGCATATTCGTCAGGCAGGAACGTGCAGGGCTTCACCGTGCCCCGGGCGTCGATGAACGTGTAGAGATTGGCGCCCACGCATCCGAAGCCCCGGTAGACGCCCTTCTTGGGAGCCTTATATGGGAACTGCGGCATGACAATCTTGACGGAAGATGTCTCGGCCAGGTGCCTTATCGTCTTCATAGCCTTGACAGCATCGCTGTTGTCGAGCAGGAACTGCTTCATGGGCTTCGCGCTTCCGACAGGCTTTACGAAATCGACGCTCCATATGTTGCACCTGAGCTTCTGCACCGCTCTTACAATCGTCAGTATCTCGCCCAGGTTGGGCTTCATCAGAACGGTGTGTATCGTGATTGGGATGTCGAAGAGCTCGCGGAGAGTCTTGATTCCGCGGATCGCTCTCCTGTAAGTGCCCTTCCCCCTGAAATAATCGTATGACTTTTCAGTGGCACCGTCAAAGCTGATCCGAATCTTCTTGAGGCCCAGTTCGGCGATCTTTTTCGCCACAACCCTGCTTACAAAAAGGCCGCTGGTGGACAGCGATACGTTTATGCCCAGCTTCCTGGCGTAGGCGATCGTGGCCACAAGATCATCGTCTCTGAGAAAAGGCTCTCCGCCGCCAATATTAAGCTCGAAGGTTCCGATGGAGGCCAGATCGTCGAGGAGTTTCTTTATCTCCTCGAGGGTGAGCTCGTCTCTGAAGGCATCTCTGGTTTCCTGCGAGCAGTGCCTGCATTTGAGCTCACAGGCATTTGTGATCTGAAGATGCGCTTTAAGCGGAGCCGAGAGAACCTGAGGCACTGGCGTGTTGTTGACGAAATCGCCGAGGTACTTCCCCTGGGCGTCGACCAGCTCTATGGACTGACAGAGCTGCATGAAAGTCTTGAAATTCTGTTCAGTGACAGATTTGTCAAGGGAGGCGAAAACTTCATCAGGAGTCTTCTCGAGGCTCAGCTTGAAGATGTGCGTGGCATCCTTGTCAAAAGGTATATAGTCGCCCCTCTGCCGGTCGTAGATAAGCGCTCCAAAATACTCTTCTCTTGCGACAAATCTTTTGAGCGTTATATTCATGATCGTTACATACTTCCCTACCCACAAGTCCATTCAAGCCCGACTGACAGGGGGAATACAAAGAGGCTGCTTCCTGCAGGGAAACTAGCCTCCTCTTTCACATTTTTTGAGCAGAACCTCACACCACTTGATAGTGCAGCGTAAAGTGAAAGTCAGTTCGGGCAAAGATTATACTCCCAGGTAAATGATCTCCTTAGAACCCAGTCCATTCAACGCCAGATCGCTGAATTCTTCTACGCCTCTGGGAGAAAATCCTTCAACTCGTTTTACTTCATTTTTTCCATTCTGGGCAGCCATACGCTTCAGCGCATCGGCCTGCGCAAACGTGGATTCATTCTTCGAGCCGCGGGCAAATCCATCCTGGAGTTCCGGCAGAGAACTCCCGTCAGCTGAAGGCAAGAGCCTCTGCTGAGGGCTGTACTGCATCGGCAAAGAGCCACCAATAATCGGGTCCACCTTGTTCACCTCCTGTATAGAAAAGGCGCAAACCTTTATTTCTCACAATTATGATACCACCCCGGACCCTGGCCGTAAAGTCAACTTATGTTAACTTTCTGTTAACAGATTACAAGAAATAGTAAACAGAAACAGCATTTATGGAATATTAATCATTTGTTATCCATATTGCAACAATATTTCAGCAGGATCAGCCGTGCGAAAAAAGAATACCATATGGAATTTTCGCCATGGAGATGATTTATGAGAAACCCGATTGGCATATCAGATTCAGGAGTAGGCGGACTCTCAGTCGCCTCAAAGATAATGACCCACCTCCCATACGAGGAGATCCTGTATTTCGGGGACACGGCAAACGTTCCCTACGGAGAGAAGTCTCCTGAGCAGATAAAGAAGCTGGTGTTCAGGATACTCGACTTTTTCGTCAAGAGCCATGTTAAGGCAGTAGTGATGGCATGCAACTCATCGAGCGCGCTTGTGCTGGACGACGCCAGAAAACAGTATGACATACCAATAATAGGCGTGATAGAGCCAGGTGTAAGAGAAGCACTGAGAGTGTCATCTCATAAAAAGATCGGGCTTATCGCAAATGCTGTGACTGTAAAAAGCGGAGCCCACCAGAGGATGATTACCGATATCTCGAGAAACGGAGTCCGCATAGCACCCATGCCGTGCCCCAGACTCGTTCCGCTTGTCGAGCAGGGCATGCTGGAGGGCTCTGAAGCCGAAAGCGCCGTCAGGGAATATGTCGGCCCGCTCGAGGATCAGGGCATAGACACGCTCATCCTGGGCTGCACCCACTATCCTTTCCTCGAGAAGACGATAAACAAAGTACTGGGGAGACCGGTTCAGATTGTGGACCCCGCCGAGTTCACTGCATTGAAGCTGAAAGAGATACTGACCTCGACCGGCGCCGCTGCCGGGAATGGAGTTCCTGTCAACCACCGCTTCTATGTGAGCGGCGATCCCGAGCCTTTCAGCAAAGTGGGCTCCATGCTCCTCGGAAAACCCCTCGAGGGCGTTTCAACGCTCGATATATAAAGCTCCCCGGTCCCGCCCGGGCGTTCAGAGCACATACTCACCAGCATAATTAACGACACCTGTCCTGGGAACCAGGAACAGTAAAAGATGTGGTCGTTAATATAAAGGAGGGCATTCATGTGAGACTCAGACTCATCATTGTTTTATTTGCCCTGATATTTATTATTGCCGCCCGGCCGGTCAGGGCCGTCGACTACTCGAGCGAGACTTTCTATTTCGTGGTGATCGACCGGTTCTATGACGGCGATCTGCTTAACGACAGAGGCGGAGAGATCTTTTCGAAGGACCGCTCGAACTGGCGTCTTTACTGGGGAGGAGACTTCAAAGGGATAGCCGGGCATATCGGATATCTGAAGGCCCTCGGCGTTACCGGGCTCTGGATTACTCCTGTCGTCAGGAATACTGAGTATCTTTACGACTACGGCAATTTTACTCTCTCGGCGTATCACGGGTACTGGGCGATTGATTTCAGGGAGATCAACGAGCACTTCGGCACCAGGAACGAGCTGAAAGAGCTCCTCGCAGAGTGCAGCAAGCAGGGCATACATGTGATTCTCGACATAGTGGTGAATCACACGAGCCCGACAGGCAGGGGAGCTGACGGCGCTCTCTACGACAGAGGGCGTTTCGTGGCTTCGCACTCGAAGGATCCTGAGGGAATATTCCATCACAACAAGGGGATCGATCACAGCAAGCCCTACGACCCCGATATCTGGAATTCCTGGAATCTCTTCGATCTGGCCGATCTGAACCAGCAGAACGCCTTCGTGAACCAGTACCTCAGGGATTCATACAAGGAGTGGCTCTCCATGGGCTTCGACGGCCTGAGGATAGACACGGCCAGCTATGTTAACACGCCGTGGCTTTCTTCTTTCGTGCAGGACATGCGGAGCACCTGGCCGGACATATACGTTGTGGGAGAGTGGAACAAGGGAGGCAGCGACGTGCCTGAGGCAGTCGCTTTCGAGCGAGAGAGCTCGATCCACCTGCTCGATTTCAGGCTCCAGTACGAGATTTCCGGTGTCTTCAACGAGAACAGGCCCTTTACCCGCATAACCGACCTCCTCGCCCACGACTCGAAACTCGTCGATCCGTACCAGATGATGACATTCCTGGACAATCACGATATGCCGCGCTTCATGTCGCAGGCAATCTCGCGAGGCGCAGACGAGAAGGAAGCCAGGAGAAGGCTCGAGGCTGCCACATACCTGCTCATGACGATGCGGGGCATACCGTGCATCTACTATGGAACAGAGCAGTACCTTCACAACGAGGGGATGTCAGGCTCTGGACCAGGCTCTGACCCATACTGCCGCCCGATGATGAGCTCTTTCGATGAGAAGGGCGGCTATTTCAGGAATATCAGGAAACTGGCAGACCTCAGGAGGGAAAACGCGGCGCTCGGCAGAGGGAAGACAGAAACCCTCATCGTGACAGACGATCTCTACGGATTCTGCAGAAAGCTCGGGGGGCAGATGGTCGTCACTGCGGTGAACAAGGGAAAGAGCAGGAGCTTCACCGTGGCGCTCGATGTTCCGACCGGCACCTATCGGAGCGCCATAGGCCCAGATCTCACAGTAAGGAACGGCCAGGCGACAATCACTCTCGACCGCCTGCAGGTGATGGTGACCTCAATAAAAAAATAGTGACAGACTCTTTTACCCGTACCCTGTACCCATTACCCACACCTGTGTAAATCGAAGAGGCTCCGGCGCGCAGGCATCGGAGCCTCTTTATGATTCATCTGTCTCTCGTCACTACGGCTTCGCTGGAGGCGCAGCCGGCGGAGGCTTGGGCAGCTCATGCGATGCCGCCGAGCTTATCGCCGATGTTATCGTGCCTGCCGCCTTCTTGAGCGCGTCTGTATCTCCCAGATTGAGGCCCGGAACCTTCTTCAGCATATCACTCATCTTGATGCCTGTCAGGGCTTCCATAACAGGAGGTATCTCAGCGACAGCCTTCGTGATATCCGAGGTGAGCTTCGATGCCCCTCCTCCGTCGCTGTTTATCATGATGATCTTCTCTGTCTTTGTGAGAGGCTGAGCGATCGCTCTCGCTATCTCAGGCATCTTCTGGATATACATCTCCAGGATGGCTGCCTCGTTATAGCTTCTCCACGCCGATGCCTTCTTGGTCATCGCCTCGGCTTCGGCGTACCCCGTCGCCTTGATGACCTCGGCTCTTGCGAGACCCTGGGCCTTTTCAGATTCGGCCTCTGCGAGACCCTGAGCCTTGACGACCTCCGCCTGGGCAAATCCCTTCGACTTCGACGCATCGGCTTCACCCTGGGCCATCGCCGTCAACTCGAACTGCTTCGCGCTGGCAAGCGTTGCTATCTGGAATTTCTGCGCTTCGGCTGGCTTCTTCACCGTTGCTTCGAGCTCTTTCTCCCTGCGCTCGACTTCCTTTGCCTGCACTTCAGTCTGCTTCTCTTTCTCAACTATGTTGATCCTGATCTCCTGCTCCTTGACCTGCTGCTGCGTGATATTCTTCTGCAGATCGTACGAGAGGTCTGCTTCAGCCTCGCTCTTCTTGGAGGCCTGGTTGTACTCGGCCTGCCTTATGCGGTACTCCTTCTCCTTCTCGGCCACCTTCGTCTTGGCGTCGAGCCTGGCGATCTCCGCTTCCCGCTGTGCCATTGCCTGCGCGACTTCAGCTTCCTTTCTCGCGTTTGCCTTTGCGATCTCAGAGTCCTTTGCAGCGTTGGCTTTTGCAATCTCAGAGTCTCTTGCCGCGTTGGCCTGGGCTATCTGCGCCTCTTTCTGAGCGTCTGCCGTGGCTTTTGCAGCATCCCTGTTCCGCTCAGCTTCCGCAATGGCCGCCTTGCTCTTGATTGCAGCCGTGTCGGGCTTTCCGAGAGCGGCGAGATATCCCTGGTTGTCCTTGATGTCCCTGATTGCAAAAGAGTCGATGACAAGACCCATGTTGGAGAGATCGTCGTGCGAGACCTCTGCGACGTTCTGCGCGAACTTATCTCTCTCCTTGATGATCTCCTCGACCTGCATCTTGCCGATAATGGCGCGCGTATGGCCTTCGAGAGTCTGCTTCACCACGTCGACTATCTGGGCCGGCGTCTTGGTCAGGAATCTCTCGATGGCCGTTCTGATCATCGTCTCGTCGTTCTTGACCTTCACCTGCGCCACCGCGTCGACGACTATCGTGACGCCCTGGTTCGTGTAGACCTCAGGAGTCAGGATATCGATCGTCATCATTTCCAGCGAGAAGCGATCCACTTTATGTATGAAGGGGAATACGAGCGCGCCTCCGCCGGAGATAAGCTTGATGCCGCTTCCTCCAGACCTCACCAGCACTTCGTTCGGACCAGCCTTCTGATACAGCTTGCTCATCATAGAGAAGAGAGCATACAGCACCAGAACCAGCGCGAACAGTGATCCTACGACCAATACAGCATGGCCTTCATTCATACGGTGTTCCTCCTTTTATATCATATGTATGTTTAATATAACAATTCCGGATACTCTTCCAGAAATCCTAAAGCCGGACAGGGCCTCAAGCGTTACGCCTCAGCCTATTTATCCTTGTCAGAGCCGGAGGCCTCCTTCTTGTCAGAGCCGGAGGCGGTATTCCCTTCAGTGACCTCCGAATCGAACCGGCGCACATATGCTGCCGTCCCGACGAACTTTTCTATCTTTACCGAGTCTCCCCTCGAGATGGGCTCCTTCGTAATAGAGCGGGCGAGAGATGTCTGCCTCCCCTGCTTCGTATTGTATGCGATCTCGCCCACTGAGCCCGCCCCTATCGGCGTGATGACTTCTGCTTCAAGCCCTATCAATTCGCTCACCTGAGGTATGGAGCTTATCTGCGAGGCATAGAATATCTTGTACAGCACAGTCGTGACGATGAGATTCAGAAGCAGCGCGGCGCCGCACGAGCCGAATATGGCAACGAGCGGCCTCAGGCTCATGGCGTTCAGCGTTATGAGGCCGAACGAGCCGAAAGCAGTCAGGAACGTCGTTATGGAAAGAGGGCTGAAAAAGTTGATGTGGACTGCATGGCCGGCGCCGGCGTCTCCCCCGCCGCCATCGCTTCCACCTCCTATAAGGTCCTGAAGAAGGCCGTGATGCCCCCCGCCGCCTCCATCGCCGTGACCGCCCAGAATGAGTATGACCGATGAGTACAGCACGCCGAACATCATGCATCCGAAGAATACGAGATTGAGAGGCACACGGGTCAGAAGGCCGTTAACGGACTCGAGCATGCAGAAACATCCCCCTCCCTGATGCAGAAATATGAGCTCCGGACACGGCTATTTGAAAGTGTTGTCAGGCTGTTTTGCAGGAGGAGTTACAGTTCCTCCAGGCTTCTTTACATCAGGCCCGCTGCCTGGAGTCTTTTGTGGTGGCTCCTGAGGCATTATGGGCGTGGCCCTGAATCCGGATTTGGAGCTTATCTCAAATACGGTGAAACCGTGTTCCTTCGGATTCGGACAGCCGATAATGACCTCATCGCCTTTGGCCGTGAAGGCATAATCCTTGCCTGTGAAAGGGCAGCCCGGCAGAGCCTTCATATAGGCAGGCACCAGGTCTTTCAGCGATTTGGGCAGCTTCTTCTCCTGCTCCATGTATTTCTTCAGCGCGGTGCCTATGTGATCGAGGTTGTATTTGCAGAAGCTGGCGTATGCCTTCCGCTTCTTCTCTTCAGGTATCACGTTCATCCAGCCCCACTTTATCGGGACCAGCTCGCACTTCTTCATCCCGTACTGGGATGGATCGGGGCAGCTAAGGCGGTATGTGTTGGCATCCTTGTTGTACTCATATGTGAAATCTTTCCCTGTGGCGGGATCCTTCGGGATCGTGACCCTGTCGGCTTCCTTCACGGCTTCTTCGTTGTAAATCTTCTCGAGATCCTTCAGATTCTTTGGATAGACGCCTGTCTCCATGTAGTAAAACTCTATATAGCTCTGAATCTGAGACATAGCCGTGATCAGCTGGCTCATTTTGTCATCGCCGGTTTTGTCCTGCCCGCAGGCAGGCCATTGAAGCGAAGCGGCAGTGATGAGAACAGCCAGCGTTGCTGTCAGTAAACATCTTCTGAATGATGACACCTGTTTATCCTCGTTTCCAAAGTAAAGCTAATCTGCGCAGAGGTAAGATCGTCTGTCCGCCCAGGCACTGCTCAGGAACAGAAATCCGTCCTGTCCCGATGACTCACCCCGGCGGGACAATACGATATGCGGCGTCCAACCCTTACTGGCCCATCCAGTAATCTTTAAGCCAGCGGCTTCTGGTTGGATGGCGCAGCTTTCTCAGCGCTTTCGCTTCTATCTGTCTTATTCTCTCCCTCGTGACTCCGAACTCCTGCCCTACTTCCTCGAGGGTCCTGGGTCTCCCGTCTTCGAGGCCGAAGCGGAGCTGCAATACCTTCTTCTCCCTGGACGTGAGATTCTGCAGCACATCCTCCATCTTCTCCTTCAGAAGCAGCGACGAAGCCGCTTCCGCAGGGGCGATGGCCTCTGAGTCCTCTATGAAATCTCCGAGGTGGGAATCCTCCTCTTCACCTATCGGCGTCTCGAGTGAGATGGGCTCCTGGGCAATCTTTATGATCTCCCTGACCCTCTCGAGGGCAAAGCGCTCGCGCTTTTTTATCTCGTCCTGGACGACCTCGCTGTCGATGGGAAGGTCGCGCTCGAACTGCTTCGAAACCTGCAGGCGTATCTCCTCAGGGTCGAGAGGGAACATCTCTTCAGTAATCTCCTCAACTGAAGGATCTCGGCCCAGTTCCTGCAGCAGGTGGCGCGAAACCTTGATGAGTCTGTTTATCGTCTCCACCATGTGGACAGGAATTCTTATCGTGCGGGCCTGATCGGCAAGCGCTCTCGTAATCGCCTGCCTGATCCACCACGTCGCATATGTGCTGAACTTGTAGCCCTTCTGATAGTTAAACTTCTCAACGGCCCTTATCAGGCCGAGGTTTCCTTCCTGAATAAGATCGAGAAAGAGCATGCCCCTGCTCACATATTTCTTCGCTATACTCACCACGAGGCGCAGGTTTGCTTCGATGAGCTTTCTCTTGGCTCTCCACCCGAGGCCCGCCCTGCGCTCCATATCGAGGATCTGCTCAAACTGCCTCGCAGAAGACTCTCCCCTGGAGATCAGCTGCTCGGACTTCTTATCCGTCTTACCTTTGCCCTCTTCCTTGTTTCTGAGCAGCTCCTGGCCGTCTATCGCCTCTTTCTGCAGATCGCGCTTCAGCTCGTCCTTGGCCTTTATCCAGTGCTCATAGAACAGCTTGTTCGATTCCAGAAGGATCAGGCGCTCTTCAGGCGTGCTGGAAGAGTCCTTGAAGAACTTGACGCGCGCCAGCACGCTCTTTGCATCATTCCCCTGGGACAGCACATCCTCCAGGAAATCTATGTTCCTGGTCTCCTCGCTGTCAGTGGCAACGGCATGAGCCACCGCGTCTTCAGAATTCCCCACCTTCTCCTTGAGCTCCGAGATGACTTTGTCCCAAATCTCGGAGATCATAACCAGGTTATGCTCCTGTTTCTCTCCGTCCTCTATCTGCTGGGCCAGCTCAATCTCCTCTTCCGGCGTAAGCAGGTCAACCCGACCGATCTCCTTGAGATACATTCTCACTGGATCGTCGAGTGTGACTCCTTCCGGCCAGACCTCCTCTTCTTCCGGGAGCTCTATCTCCTGCATCTCAGCGATGTCCTTCATGTCTTCAACGATCTCAATACCTTCGCTGATAAAACGCTCAAGCAGCTCATCCAGCTGTTCCGGGGCGAGGTCCTCTTTCTGATAGAGTATATCGCTTATTTCCTCATAGGTAAGGACGCCTTTCTTTTTGCCAACCTCCAGAAGTTTTTTAACTTCGGGAGCCATTTCACCGTTCTCAGGCATCTTCGTCCTCCTTACTTCCTTCCCTTGAAATATTGTGAGAGTCTCTGGTACTCGATAAAACGCTCGTCGCTGTGATCAATGTTATTCTGTGAGAGAAGCCTTTCTACCTCTTTTTTAAGTTCGCTGAACCTTACTCTCAGCTTTTCGTCCTTGACTTTCCTTACGAGATCCCTGAGCAACTCTTCCGAATATGGCGGGGTTTCTCCTTCCATGATCAATTCCGTTATCATCTTCATTATTCCTTCCTCATCTATGAAGGGGGCGAAATCGGAAATGGTGATGGCGTCTTTCTTTTCCATCATGAAGAGTATCTCATAGACCCTTCGCAGCGGCCTGTCGAGAACATCCGGAAGAGGAAGGGATTCCCTCACTTTCGGGATCACCTCAGGGTTCGCAAGGATGAGCCTGAGAAGCTCATTCGCGCACTGCTGCGGCGATACTATCTTTTTCAGCGGCACGCCTCTGAAGTGGAAAAGCTCTTTGTTCCCGCCGCTTCCTGCACCGCCGGCCTGCATGTCTCTCAGCATCTTCTCATTGACGCCTGTCATCTCTGAGACTTTCCTGTAGTATTCATCTCTCATGACAGGATCCTTGATCCTGTGCAATAGCGGCACCAGATCCTTGACAAACTCCGATTTCCCGTGCGGCGTTGTCACATCCAGGCTCTCTTTCAGTGTTCTCATCCTGTACTCGATCAGCTCCAGAGATTTCTTTACCAGCTCCTGAAATCTCATCGCCGACGTCTTTCTTATGAACGAGTCCGGATCGTCTCCCTGCGGGAGTATCAGGATCCTGGGGGTGATGTCGGCGTCCTCGAATATATCCACGCCTCTCGACGTGGCCAGTTTCCCTGCTCCGTCGGCATCATAGGCTAGCACGCATTCGGAGCAGAACTTTTTGAGCATGCGCGCCTGATCTGCGCTCAGCGAAGTTCCCATGGAGGCGACGACATTGTGGATGCCTCCCTGGAACAGGGAGATCATATCCATATAGCCTTCCACCACTATAGCCCTGTCTTCCTTCGAGATGGCCTTCTTCGCCTGGTACAGCCCGAACAGTGTCCTCCCCTTCGAAAAGAGCTCTGTCTCAGGCGAGTTCAGATACTTGGGCGCTCCGGGCTCGTCGTTGTCGAATACCCTTCCGCCGAGAGCCACAGGCCTCCCCTGCGTATCGAGGATCGGTATTATCACGCGGTTTCGCATGTAATCGACGAGCTCTTCTGATTCGTGGCGCTTCATCACGAGCCCTGACCTGACTATCTCGTCCCTGGTATAGCCCTTGCTCTCGAGAAAGTAAAGTATGTTCAGGCGGCCTCTCGGAGCGAATCCGAGCATGAATGTCTTTACAGTATCAGAGGTCGTGCCTCTCGATTTCAGGTATGTCCTCGCCGCATTTCCGGCAGTGGCCGACAGCAGCTGCTCGTGATAGAACTGCACTGCTGTCTTCAGAATGGCGAGGAGCCTCTCCCTTTCCGACGACACCTCACGCTCCTTCGGCGCGGCGAGAGTGACTCCAGATCTGCGCGCCGCTATCTCGAGGGCTTCGTTGAATTCTATCTGCTCAATCTTCATAAGGAACTGGAAGAGATTCCCGCCTTCATGGCAGCCGAAGCAGAACCACAGGCCTTTTTCCGGGTTGACCGAGAACGAGGGGTCCTTGTCGCCGTGGAACGGGCATATTCCGGCAAACCTCTTCCCTGAGCGGCGCAGTTTTATGTAATCCCCGACTATGTCTTCAATCCGGGCCGCCTTCAGAACCTCTTCGATCTGATCCTTGGAATAAATGGCTGTCACTGCAGGGCCCACACCTTGGGTATGAATAAGTCGCTGTAGACTGAAGTGGCATATCGGTCTGTCATACCGGCTATGTGATCGCAGACAGCCCTCGCCCTCTGCTTGATGTTATCCAGGTCGGGCGTGCAGGGGTGAGGCGGGAGTTCATCAGGGTGCTCAATGAAGTAGTGAAAGAGATGTCCTATCATGCGCTTTGCCTTGATCTCTTCGCCTTTGGCTGGAGAGTCGACGTATACGTTCCTGAACATGAAATCCTTCAATGTGTCAACGACGTGCGAGATGGTCGGGCTCATCGCTATCCTCCCGGCCTTGAGGCTCGTCTCGATGACATCTATCACCATCGTGCCTATCCGCTCTGAGATTTTGGTCCCGATTACATCGAGGCACTCCCCGGGGATATCGTTGAATGTTATAATCCGCGCTCTCAGCGCGTCATCTATATCGTGATTGATATAGGCCATCCTGTCGGCAATCCTCACCAGCTCGCCTTCCTGGGTCATCGGCGTATCGGACTTGGAGCGGGATCTGGACGAGGAAGACGATATGTCCTTCCGCCCCTTCGAATGTTTCAGAATGCCGTCCCGCACCTCGTATGTCAGGTTGAGGCCCTTCCCCTCCTCCAGCAGATCGACTACCCTCAGCGACTGCTCATAGTGGCAGTAACGGGCTTTGCTGTCGTATGACCTTATCAGCTCGTCGAGGGCCAGCTCGCCTGCATGGCCGAAAGGAGCGTGGCCGAGGTCGTGGCCGAGCGAAATAGCCTCTGTCAGATCTTCGTTCAATCTGAGCGCCCTGGCGATCGAACGGCTTATCTGCGACACCTCGAGCGTGTGGGTGAGGCGGGTTCTGAAGTGATCGCCCTCAGGGGACAGAAATACCTGAGTCTTGTGCTTCAGCCTTCGGAACGCCTTTGAATAGAGGATCCTGTCCCTGTCTCTCTGGTAGTCCGTTCTTATCACGCACTTCTCTTCAGGTCTCAGCCTGCCTCTCGAGTTGGCAGACAGCGCGGCCATCGGGGAGAGAATCTTCTGCTCCCAGTCTTCCTGCCTCTCCCTGATCGTGCAGGCAGCAATTCCCATATGCATTCCTCCCCTGCTCATCTACCCCGGCACGCCCCGTAATCTGCGGATTTGCTCTTCATCAGCGGCACAGGCGGGGAGCCGTCGGTGTTAATCGTGAATATCCACGGCTTTCCATCTACCGCCGGATAGATCAGCCGCTACAGCCGAAAATGAGCCGGATGATTCATCCGGCCCATTTTATCGGCTTTTCGGGGGCTCTCAGAGCCTCTTTAAAACTGCTTTACTTCTTCGCCTTCAGCTCCTTGATCCTCGCGTGCGCTGCTGAGAGGCGCGCGATTGGGACGCGGAACGGCGAGCAGCTCACGTAGTTCAGGCCGAGAATGTGGCAGAACTCCACTGATGTCGGCTCTCCGCCGTGCTCTCCGCAGATTCCTATCTCAAGATCCTTGCAGGTATTTCTTCCCTGCTCTATCGCCATCTTCATGAGCGGCCCGACACCTTCTCTGTCGAGCTTCGCGAACGGGTCGTCCTTCAGTATGCCCTTTTCGATGTATACAGGGATGAACGACTTAGAGACGTCATCGCGGCTGTAGCCGAATGTCGTCTGAGTCAGGTCGTTCGTTCCGAACGAGAAGAACTCGGCGTACTTTGCCAGATCACCTGCCACGACACAGGCTCTCGGAAGCTCTACCATCGTTCCGATCTTATACTCGAACTGAGGGTTGCCCTCTTTCTGCAGCACATCCTTTGCCACCTCGAGACAGAGCTCTTTGAGATACTTCATCTCGTTGACGTGGCCGACACCGGGGATCATGACCTCGGGCTTCACATCGACTCCGCGCTTTTTGAGCGCGCAGGCGGCTTCGAAGATCGCTCTGACCTGCATCTTGACTATCTCGGGGTATACTATTCCGAGGCGGCATACGCGGAGGCCCAGCATCGGGTTGAACTCGTGCATCGAGCGGACCTTCTCGAGCATATCCTCTTTCTCTTTCAGGGCCTGGTTGTTTTCGCCCTTGACCTTCATCGTCGTAACCTCTACGAGCAGTTTCTCCATATCCGGGAGGAACTCGTGGAGCGGGGGATCTATGAGCCTTATGATGACCCAGAGACCCTGCATCGCCTCGAGAATTCCTTCGAAATCCTTTCTCTGGATCGGCAGCAGCTTGTTGAGAGTATCTGTGTAGATCTCCCACGGGCCCTTCATCGCCGCTCTGGCGTCCTTCAGCAGCTCCTCGAAGTCCTTCTTCTTCTTCTCGTCTGCTTCGGCCATCTGTGCTTCGAGCCTGTCGACGACTCTCTTCTTGCCCTCAGCTTCGCCTGCGTTCATGATCATGCGCTGCACTATTGGCAGTCTCTCCGACTCCATGAACATGTGCTCTGTTCTGCAGAGCCCGATGCCCTGTGCCCCGAAGTTTCTGGCTCTCTGCGCGTCCTTCGGGTTGTCGGCGTTCGCCCTGACGCCCATCGTCCTGATCTCGTCAGCCCATTTCAGGATCTGCGTGGCCTGCGGGATAAGCTCTGTTGGATGGATTCTGGCGACCTCGCCCTTGATGACCTCTCCTGTGCTTCCGTCGAAAGAGATCACGTCACCCTGATGCAGTTTCCTGTCTCCCACTGTTACTTCCTTGCTCTCGAGATCGACTCTGAGCGCTTCGCAGCCGACTATGCAGGGGATTCCCCAGCCGCGCGCAACGAGGGCGGCGTGCGAGGTAGGTCCGCCTGTGCTTGTCAGGATGCCTTCAGATTTTACCATGCCGTGAGCGTCATCTGGTGATGTCTCAGGGCGTACGAGGATTACCTTCTTGCCCTGCTCGTGGAGCTTCACAGCGTCATCTGCCTCGAAGACTATTATACCGCAGGCGGCTCCCGGCGACGCCGGTGTTCCCTTCGCGAGAAGATTTCCCGCACCTATCGCCTTGTTCTTCTCTTCGATGTTGAAGTAAGGGTGGAGGAGCTGATCGATGTGGTCGGCGTTGATGCGCTCGACTGCGTCTTCTTTGCTGATGAGCCCTTCATTGGCCATGTCGACTGCTATTGACACTGCGGCAAGGGCTGTGCGCTTGGCGTTTCTGGTCTGCAGCATGAAGAGCTTGCCTTTTTCAATGGTGAACTCCATGTCCTGCACGTCTTTATAGTGCTTCTCCAGCTTGTGCGCTATCTCCTTGAACTGGGCGTAAAGCGCAGGGCTCTTTTCCTCGAGGGCGCTGATTGACAGCGGGGTCCTGATTCCGGCCACCACGTCTTCGCCCTGCGCGTTGAAGAGGAAATCACCTTTGATCCTGTTTTCGCCGTTGCTGGCGTCGCGCGTAAAAGCCACGCCTGTGCCTGAATCGTCTCCCATATTTCCGAAGACCATCGACTGGACGTTTACTGCCGTGCCGAGATCGTGAGGGATCTTCTCCTTTTCACGATAGATGATGGCGCGCGGCGTGTTCCATGAGCGGAAAACCGCTTCAATTGCCAGCTCGAGCTGGGTCATCGTGTCTTCAGGGAAATCATGACCGGATTCCTTCTTGACGAGGGCTTTGTATTCAACGACCAGCGCCTTCAGATCTTCCGCGCTGAGCTCTGAATCTTCCTTGACGCCTTTCTGATTCTTCTTTCCCTGGATGAGATGCTCGAAGTTTCTCTTAGGCACATCCATGACCACGTCGGCGTACATGTGGATGAATCGTCGGTACGCGTCGTATGCGAATCGCTCGTTGGCAGTAAGCTCGGCGAGTCCCTTGACCGTCTCACCGTTGAGGCCGAGATTCAGAATCGTATCCATCATGCCCGGCATCGAGAACTTTGCTCCTGAGCGGACTGACACCAGAAGCGGGTTCTTCGGATCTCCGAATCCCTTCCCCATCTTCTGTTCCAGAGCCTTCATCCTGAGCTTCACCTCATCCATGAGCCCTGCAGGGAGCTTCTTGCCCTCTTCGTAATATTTTACGCACATCTTTGTTGTAACTGTAAAACCGGGAGGCACGGGAAAGCCCAGGTTGGTCATCTCGGCAAGGTTTGCGCCTTTTCCGCCGAGAAGATCTTTCATCGAGGCTGAGCCCTCCTCAAAAGAGTAGATCATCTTTGCAGTTTCAAGTGTGTGTACCATAGAACCACCTTCCATCTTTGTATTTCCCCACATCTTTCAGCCATGAGGGTGACTGAATGACTTTCTAAAAGCACATGATATTCAATCAGTCTGCCGATTTTCCTTCTTCAGGTGGAGAGTGCTCAGCTGAGCTCTCTAAGTTTGCTTTCATATTTTCTCTTGAGCTCGAGATAGGATCCCTCTGAGATCTGGCCGAGCATGAGCCGCTCTTCGAGAGCAGCAAGAAGCTTTTCGACTCGCAGACGCTCCTGCGAGCCTGAGGTTTGAAGCTGGGGCTCGCTCACCTCCACTGCAGCCGTGCGGGCCTTATCTATTGTCAGGATCTCTGTCTTCGGAGCATGGAGAGGAATGCGGTCTTTCACGCGTCTCTCTTCATCGGGGCTTTCATCTTCTTCATCACTGCCTGAAAGCGCAGACTCGAGAGCGCTCTTCTGCGCCTGGTATTCATCTTCTTCTATGCTGCCGAGTATATACTGGAGCCTGAGCTTTTCCAGGGAGCTCTGCACCTCTTCGTTTGACTCGCTCTTCCTGGTCTTCTTGTCTCCGACATATTTCCTGAGCTGTCCTGAGAGCTCGTCCTGCTTGGCCCTGAGCATCTGATCGCCCTGGCGCTTCTTCGTCTCCTCCACATAAGCCTTTTCCATCTGCGCTTTCGGAAGCTCTCTCTGCCTGTTCGCGATCAGCTCCCACCGCTTTGCCTCCGAGATGAACAGATCGACCTCAGTTTTCGTTACTTTGAGATCTTTGCCGGCCATGTAGAGAAAGTCTATGTGATCGCGCTTGTTGAACAGAATGTCATAACAGACTCCCAGATCGTCAAGCGCCTTCAGATCAGCCTGCACGAGCAGGTTGTCTTCGAAAGACTTGACAAGCAGAGACGGTATCGGCGCGGTTTTCTGCGCCACGAAGCGCTTCCCGAGATGGAGCAGCCTGTATTCTCTGGACGTCGAGACGGTATATTTCGTGTTATCCAGCGTAAATATCTGCAGCATCCTGCCTTCGCTGTCGGAGGTATCAATCAGGACCGTACCGTCATCGTTGACGAGCACATTCTGCACCAGCGCGCTTTTCAGCTCGAATTCGTTGTAAATCTCCTCCCTGGCGGTGTTTATCAGAACGAACCTGTAGTTGAAATGCGAAGAGACCATCCTGGGCTCGCCGATTACGAAATAGTCGAACCCCCTGGAGATGCTCCAGAAGAAGTTCTTCTGCAATTCCCTCGAAAGGGAGAGGGTGAAGAAGTTTCTGTGCCTCCTCGTCTGCAATTCGAGCAGGTTTATCTTATGCTCATCTGTCGGAGTCTTATCCGCTCTCAGAAGCGACTCAACGCCTCCGCGCTTCGGCTGAACGCTTTCGATGCAGAACCTGTCGCCCTCTTCATGCAGTTCTATCCTGCCGAGGAAGGAATTGCTCTTCTTCAGAACCTCCCTGGAATATCTGTGTATGAACTCAGGCTGGGCTTCCACACTCGACGGATAAAGATAAATACCTTCTTCAGACAGCACAGCCAGGCAGCCGTTGTTGCCAACTCCCAGGATCTTGAAGCGCCCGAAGGGCAGCTCCTTTCTCCATAGAAGCAGCTCCTCCCTGCAAAGAGAGATCTCCTTGTCCTTCTGGACAACGAAGAACCTTGCATTGCTGCTTCCCGAGAAGAACACCACGATCTCTCACCCCCCGAAGCTATTTGAGATAAAGATAGTCCATAACGCTCGACTTCCAGCTGTAGACAGCCTTCTTCAGGTGCATCTTCTCACCATCAATGAAAAGCATCAGGATATCGCCGTTGCGCCTGAAGAGAAGAGGATACTGAAGTGAAAATGCTTTCAGAAGGCTTTCGTCGATTATATACAGCAATTTGTCGCTGAAATCCTTGAACAGAAGCACCTGCTCCTGGAGGAGCCTGAATATTATAAGATCGTTTCCGTAGAAAATCAGCTCGTTATCCCTGGATGGAGGCCTGATGAACTGCTTGTCGCCTTTCGGCGATATGATGAGAAGCTGGCGCATGCCCTCCTCCTGTATCTCGAGCAGGCACATCAACTTCTCATTGATCCTGATCGACATGGGGACGATGCTCGACAGGGTAAGCTGAGCCTCTGTCCTGTCATCTTCCAGGTTGATGAGATATAGCCTTGTAATTCTGGAACCCTGCGACTTCTCAGGATAGGCCGTCTCTGCGAGCATAAGGTATTTGAACTCAGGTGAGATATCCCATAGGAATGAGGTATCGCTCGCTCCGTCTCTCTGGAAGCTCCACACTTCCCGCCCTCCGCCCGAATCGAGATCAAATATGACCAGGCGATGCTTTATCGTGATTTTCTTTCTGGAAAAGGATTTCAGAAGAGAGCGCGCAATGCCTTCATCCTCATCCTCGGAATGGCCGATCAGCTCGACACACAGTGCCGTCCCCATCTCGTTCATGCTGATCTTTCCAGTCTCTGTCGGCGGAGCCCCTTTTCTTTCAGGCACGAAGCCCGACAGGGCCTCGAGCTCCCTGCTGATGTGGTGCAGCATTACCTCTCGGCCTTTTCTGGTGAGGACTGTGCCGTTGTTTCCGATGCCTCCGACTTCCCCATATGATTCAGGCATCTGCTTGCTCCAGACGATCTTTTCGCCCCAGAACAGATTCAGATTATCCGGGCCTGCAGTAACCACATAGTCGCCATTTCTGCTCATCTGCGCGTAATATTTTTCCACTGGGCGAAGGACCTCCGACTGCTGTGATCATTGACGCGGTCTTTTCTTTCACTTTCCCCGCATAGTATTTTTTCCCCCCCGTTACTTGTCTTCCTGCCTGCTATCTGCTATTATTTTTATGTCGGTTGTGATTCACTGGCCGGTGAATTTTAGAAGGCGGAAACCACCGGACCTTCCGGCTGCCGGAAGCATTCAGAAGAGTTCCCCTTAATCACTTTGCCCGCACCGCTTCAGGCGCAGACGAGTGTTTCAGACATTGGCTGCCCATTCATCAAAAATGAGGAGGATGCAAAATGAGCAGGCGGCGAACAAAAAAAGGAATTGCGCTCACCTCGACACTGCTTCTCATCATCGTGTTTCTGCTGATAGGTGTCTCTGTCGTGGGGCTCACCACGATGCAGTCCAGGTACTCGATGAAGGCCGGATTTGACGCCAGGACCCGGGAGGCCGCCCTTGCAGGCGTGAGAGTGCTGCAGGACGTTCTGAGCGACATCGATGACTGGAATCAGATGGCCATCTCCGGCACGACATTCACTCCAATACGAAATGGCCTCCAGAGCCAGGGATATATAAAAGAAGACGTCGCCGTTCAGGGGAAACATACTTTTACGATAGGCATGTTCAGCGACTGCACAAATGAGCTTGAGATAGTCGAAGTGAAAAACGACTCTGTCATAGCCCTTTCAAGCGGATTTGTGACTGCAGATGAGAGCAGGCAGGGAAGGAAATGGGAGAAGACATACAGGGTCATATACAGGAAGAACAGGTTCAGATATGCCGCGGCAAGCCTGAACGAGAGCGGTACCGGAATCTACATACCATCAGATTCGAGAGTATACGGCGACGTCTGCTGCCTTTCTGATCCTGAACAGACAGCCTGTATTGTAGGATACAACACCAGGATGTTCAGAAGAATCGATGGCATGGGCTCAGACGGCCAGAGCGAACCAGACGACGGGGCATTGATCCTGCCTGCTCCGCCTTCCTCAAATACAAACACCGGAAGCGGCGCGACTGTCAATCCCGCCATTGATACAAGCGGCGGCGGAAAGACTGAGAGATCGCTTTTCAGCCCGCCGGGAGGCTCGGATCGCGCCTTCGTCCCTGATGAAGGAGGAGACAGCGGCGGTGGCACAACCAACGGAGGGAAACCGGATGGTCAGGGGCAGATCGGTGATCCTTCAAAGCTTAATCCGGGTGACCAGGAAGGCGATGATGATAATGATTATGGAATAATCCCTCAGAACGGCGGAGGCGATGATCCGCCGATGACTCATCAAATCATTGTAAACGGCTCCGTATCAGTGCCTCAGAACTCGGCCGGCAAAAAGGCAGTTGTCACAGACAGCGGCTGCGTTAGAGACGGGGTGAAGGGCTACTCGAGTCCCCTGCTCAGGAAGATGGACTTCACAGAGATGGCCTCATTTTCACAGCCATCGGCATTCACCGTAAAAGCGGCGGACAGCCTCTCCGGAGAAAGCCTGAGCGGAGATCCCCTGATACTTAACGCAGGGGCATACCAGACAGATGATTTGAAAGTTACCTCGCCGCTTTCGATCAAACCTGTCGGAGGCCCTGTTTGCATCTTCGTAAATAACAGCGTCTCGATAAAGGCGGATTTGACAATTATTGGCGATCCGAGGAACTTCATGGTCTTCTGCAGAGGCGCCAGTGTCACGATAGGCGGAAGCAAGAGCACGACGGGAGGCTCAGGTCAAACGACAGCCGACACGGACCTGCTGACGATAGAGAGGGAGGAAGACGGAAAAATCCGGTACGTGATAGCCGATCCAAGCTTCATGGCCTCTGATGTAAGCGGCGTATCTGTGGTGAGAATCACAAACCTCTTCCTGGAGGCCCCTGCGGCAAATATTACAATAAACAGGGCGGTTATGACAGGCTCCATCATTGGAAACACCATACTGATGCGCAATTCCAGCATAACATATCCGATGCAGCCGCCTCCAAATGGAATGCGGGAAAAGGGCCGCGCCCTGATTATCTCTCTGGAGGAGCTGGCAAAAACCCGCTGATTTGCGGCAGCCGCGTCATAATGCAGACAGTAACGGTGAAAGCAGCGTCAATCATCAAGAGAGATGTCAAGCCCGATCAGGGTGACTTTTATGTGTACGTCGCGCAGGATCAGGCCGGCAGGCTGCTCAAGGGAAAGATCAAAGCAGGGAGTCTCAGTTCGGCGATAAGGGCAGTGGAAAAGAAGTCACTGCTGGTGCTCACCATGGAGCGGGCGCCCAGGAGCTTCACGCTCGCCCACAGGAAGTGGAACGGAAGCGACCTCATCTTTCTTTTCAGGGAGATCTCGGTGATGTGCAACAGCGGCCTTTCGCTGAAGCGCTCGATCGAGGTCCTCCACTCCCAGTCTGACAACCCATTTGCAAAGGACTTCTTTCACGAGCTGATCGTGGCCCTCGAGAACGGGAAGAGCTTTTCAGACGCCATGGCCATCTTTCCGAAAATATTTTCTAAATTTCACGTGAGCATGATCAAAGCCTCTGAAGAAGGGGGATTCCTTACCAGAACGATTGATTACCTGTCAAACGTAGTGGAAAGGGAGCTGTCTCTCGTCAAGAGAGTGAAGGCGGCGCTCACCTATCCGCTCATGCTCTTCTTGATTGGAACAGCCGGATGCCTGGGAGTCTTCTACTGGATCTTCCCATATCTCAAACTGCTCGTAAATGACATGGGAGTCAAACTGCCGTTTTATACGCAGGTCATGATGACCATTGCAGAGGCTCTGAGAAGCTACTACGTATTCCTGCCCCTGCTCGCTATTCTCGCTTTTGCCTCATACAGGCTCTATCTGCTGGTCAGGGGGACGATCCACGGCCAGATATGGCTGGAAAAGATCATCTTCAGAATTCCGGCGATCAAGGAGATAGTGAAGATGGGAGTGCTGACCCATTCCCTGATCATGCTGTCTTCCCTGTCAAAAGCCGGAGTGCATATAACGAGTGCCATCGAGCTGGCAGGCGAGACCTGTGACAATCATTTCATAGGCGGGGCTTTTCAGCGCGTCGCGCAGATGGTGAGAGACGGAAGGACCATAGCCGATTCGATGAGGGATATGCCTTCGGTTTTCCCTCCCACGCTCGTGGCCATGGTCTCGGTGGGAGAAGAGACAGGCGAGATCCCGAGCGTGCTGGCCAAGACCGCCTATCTGTACGAGCTGGAGCTCTCCACGTTGACAGAAAACTTTACCAAGCTCATCGAGCCCCTGTCCATAGCCGTACTGGGCCTGATGGTGGGGACAATTCTGCTTTCCTTCTTCATCCCGATCTATTCTTCAATCAGCGCCATATAGAAAGGACAAATATGTGAGAACGACCGGAGGCTTCACTCTGCTTGAGATGATTGTCGCCATGATTCTCCTGATGCTTATACTGTTCTCGATCGGCGTGCTGATACCTTATTCACAGGTGAGGATGAAAAAAACCACGCACAAGGACATAGCTGTTCTGCTTGCCGAAAATATGTTCGAGAACGTCCGCACAATCCGATTCGAAGATGTAAGATGCGACAAACAGTATGATGGAAATTTCAGTTCTCCCACTCCTCCTTTCCAGGACGGCAGCGGCAGGCAGATCTTCCCTCCAGTCCCTTACCCGTCAGAGGAATATCAATACTTTGTAGAGGGAAACATACACAGGATAAAATATTCATATTTCGTTACCGCCTCGGATGTGGGTACCTCAGGGAACAGCAAGAAGGTCAGCATCTCGGTTTACTGGTCTGAAGGCAGCAGGGATCAGGCCACTGGCTCTATGGAAGACATGAAGTCGATTACGGTGGACGGAGCGGTTTACAGGAGATGAACAATGATTGACAGGCATGCAAAAAATCGCGCATTCACGCTGGTGGAGCTGATGGTGAGTCTGGGGCTTCTGTCATTATTATTGACGCTCTGCTTCCTCGTCTTTTCGTCATCGTGGAGGAAGTTTCAGAGCACCGGAGCAGTGCAGGAGACACAGACGAGCGCCCTTTTCCCTCTGGCCGGAATCTCGCAGGATTTCAGGGAGACGACGATAGATTATGTCATTTACGGATGCAGCACCGGCTTTTACGCATATCCCTGCAGGCCTGATGTCTCTCTCCTATCTCCAGGCCCGATCGTTGCCGAGAGGCCTGGGAACTATCCCTGCTCGTTCTTTGCATTTCCTTCCAGGCACGACGAGCACGGCAACCACGTCTATTCCTCTTCGACAGGGCAGGCCCTGTGGAAAAGCTGGATCATATACTATCTGAAACAGGAGGGCAGTATCAGAATAGAGTCGCCGGAAAGCTCTATCGAAACGGAGCTGCTGATCTTCGCCCTTCACAGGGTTGCAGTGGCCATGGATCTGTATCCCGGGCCTGTGGTCGACAACTACTTCTTTCTCAGCAATCTGGATACTCTCGTCAACAGGCAGGTAACGGCACACAACATTTACAGTCTTGAAATGCACGGCAGGGTCGTAACAGACGATCTCTACTCATACAGCATGAGTATTTTCACGAGAAAGGACTACAGGGGACTGCCGAACACATTCAAGGCCACCAGGGTGTTTTCCATCTGCGATCCTCTTCATCTGTGAGCACGGTCCGGCACAGACAGCGGCGCCTGTGAGTCTCCGAAGGCTATTTAAAGAACGGGACATCCTTTTTTGACGAAAACTTTATCAGCTTCCGTTGAAAAGAGCCTCCGTCATACTGATCCGGCCACAGCAGAGGCTTGAAGATTATGAAGCCCTCGCCGAGCTGCTTTATGGCTGCCAGCGCGTATGAATCCTTCTTCTGAATCTTCAGCAGCGGCGTCACGCCGTTTTCGATCTGCACCGCGCTGTATTTCCCTGTTTCCACCTGAAGAGCGAAGACCATGGCTTTTCTTATCCCCATCGTGAGGCTGTGGTTGCCAGCCGCCTCGCAGCCGACTGCCACGCCCGGAAACTTTTTCTCCGAGCCGAATTCGCCTTCCATGGTCTTTACGGGAAATTCCTTCGCCTCGAAAGGGGAAGGCTTCATGCCAAGCTTCGACGCCATTCTCGAATCATAGAACCAGAGGACTCCTCCGCCTGAAACCCACGACAGCAGCCTCCTGACTGCGTCGTCGCTCAGTTGTTCAGGCTTCACCTGAACGATGACGCAGCTTCCCTGCCCCTGCTTCCTGAGAACCAGATCGAAATTCCCTATGTTGTCAGAGGTCAGGATGAGCGGTTTGAAAGCGGATGCAGACGCAGGGTGCGCAGCGCCGGCAATCATGGAGGCCGCGACTGACAGAATCACAAGACAGAATATTATTACCCTCTTCATTTTCTTAATCACCTTTCCAACAGAACAGTTGATAGTAAATTCACGGAGCCCGGTATCTTACCCTCCATTCAGCGTTAACTATTAATAATATGTTTATAATGAAGAAAATATTTCAGCATGTTTTCAGATTCTTTTCAGGTTGATTTTATGAGACTGCGTGACATATGAGCATAAGGAGCGAACTGGACATCAGAAAAATCCATCAGGAGGTGGTCCGGCAGCTATCAGGTGACATCAGATGTCACTGACAACCAATCCCTTTACAATTCCCCTGGAGTGAAAAGATCGATTGCCGGTCTTTTACTCTTTCATGATGCCTGGCAAGCCGGGCAGCCATACCTCCATCGATGTATGCCTCCATTAATCCCGCTGTTACCTGATCTCACGCGCTGCCGCAGGCAACTTCCCCTGATTGCAGTTAACAAAATTGTAAACATTTTGTAATAATTTTTTTACATTTCCCCCCTTTACGTAGAAGGCTCATGATGTGATAATAGAGATAAGATATATTATAATTTTCAGGAGGCGATATATATGGTGATGATGAAGAATCCAGGCGGCTACTATCCCCCGATGTTCCCCGGCTTCCCGGGCAACTACCCCGGCTCCAGCCAGATTGGTGGAGGCTATGGCTTCCCTGGCAACTATCCAGGCGGAATGCAGATGTTCCCGCCGCAGTATATGCAGCCCTGGGGCTCGTACCCGACATGGAACCAGAACATGCCTGACTCGGCAGTGGGCAAGGACGGCGCTCTGTGGTGGAAGCACGATGTGAAGGGCTACGGAGTGGATCTGAACAGAGACGGCCAGTATCAGAGAGGCGTCGACGGAGTGCTCGGCTTCGACAAGAACCACGATGGAAAGCTCTCGAAAAAAGAGATTGAAGAGACGAACCAGAAGATGAAAGCCTTCGGCGGCAACTACGACCTCAATGGAGACGGCAAAGTCGGCTTCTTCGAGAGAATCAAGGCCAAGGGATATGAGGCTCAGATGAAAAAGCTCGATCTGAACCACGACGGGAAGTTCAGCGCCGACGAGCTCGACAGGGCAGGCGCGAAGATGGGCGTGGACAGAAACCAGGACGGCAAGTTCGACAGCGGCGAGACACACAGCGTATACAACTTCCCGACACAGGGCGGCTGGGGCCGCGGCAGCATAGGCTATACCGATCCCAGAAACAACTACACCCAGGTGAACAATCAGACTCCGTGGTATCCTCCGATGTATGGCGGCGGATATGGCAACTACGGAGGCGGCGGCTACGGCGGCGGATATTCATACGCCTATGCATTCGCAGGCTAGCAGGCAACGATCCAATGTTCAAAAGAGAGCGCGCGAGCGCTCTTTTTATTTGTGCACCGTAACAGTGCCGCTCTCGCCGTCGATAAGGACAGAATCACCATTGCTGATTACGGCTGTCGCCGCAGCGATGCCGCTTACAGCCGGGATCGAGTATTCCCTCGCCAGAATCGCCGCATGAGACAGGGCGCCGCCACATTCGGACACAAAGCCTGATATGAGCGGGAAGTACATGGCCCAGTACGGCTCGCAGCTCTTGACGACAAGAATGTCCCCGGCAGAGATATCGCGGCAGCTCTCCCCTGACTGAATAACCCTGGCAGATCCGGCGGCTGACCCTGCGGAGAGCGCCATTCCTTTAAGCACCTGTGCCTCTCCTTCACATGGATACGATGGAACAGCGCTCCGAGGGGCAAATCCGGAAAACTCAGGCGGAAAAGGCTCATGGCGGATCTTCTCCCACAGCCTCTTTCTGACTGTAATCTGATCGCGCCATTCAAGCCGGTGCTCATCTGCTTCTCTGAGCCTCTCCATCTCGTCGAGAGTAAGATGGAATACATCCTGAGGCCCCATATCTCCGGCCAGAACTCCTCTCGCTGCCAGATCGGAGCCGATTATGAGCAGGAGCCTTCTTAAAAGCGCCGTAGCCATATAGGTGTATCGCCTGTGGCGCTCCCTCTCCACCTGGAGATATGCTACCCAGTCCAGGCAGGCTTTCATAGCGCCTTTCCCATCACGCTCCCCGTCATTTCCGGACAGCTCCTTCAGCTCCTCATGTGCTGCCCGGCGCCTGCTTTTCTGAAGCTCCAGCGCGTTGCCGCACCTGTCCATCCCGTTATCTGCATGCAGGGCTTTCAGGAACGGGCGGATCTGGTCGAAATCCTCTCCCAGCCTCGAGCCAGAGAGCTCAAAGGGGGAAGAGCTCCAAGCTCCGAATTGCATCAGGAATCTGCTGACAGGCTCCGGCGCAGGCATGGAGTCGGTGTCATCGAGCCATCTCAGGAAGCGCTGGTCAGTCCTGCCTTCTTCCATGACAGCCAGCAGCCCGCTTTGAAACATTTCAGCGTCGCACTGTCCTTCCAGCGTCACATGCGACTCGAAGAGCTCCCTGCAGCGCTCTCCGTTTTCGAAAGAGTCCATCTGCCTCAGCAGCGTTCCGAGAAGATATGTCATGTGTATGACCGGATCGCTCCGGGAGAACAGCCTCCAGGCCTTCAAAAGAATCTCCCAGGCTTCGCCGACGGACAGATTCCCGCAAGACAGCGCATTCAGCGCTTCAATCCCGCTGCGGTACTGCTGCATCGAATCGTGGAGCTTCTCCATCATCAGCCCTATTCCGGCCGAAATTCTGCCGCCTGTCCCGTCATCGGACATCGACAGCTCGACGCTTTTCAGCACATCCTTCCTGGCGTAAACCGCTCCGCCGAAGACATCAAAGAACCGGCCCTGCGGGAGACGGACTCCCAGATCTCTGTAGAAAGCCGTAAAATGACTCTCCATATACTCCCTGAAGAGATCGGCAGACATGGTTGTGAGCCTTTCACCCATGAACTCTCCGACAGGGTCGGCAGACCATTCGACGACGCCTCCTGTCACAGGCCGGGCCTGCACGAAGTGAAAGCTCCCGTCAAAAGCCCATTCCATGTCAAGCGGATATCTGAAGAGCTTTTCCATTCTGAGAGCCTTTGAGGCCAGCTCCATGAGGCTTTCATCGTCGAGCGGAGCCTCTCCGTTCCTGCTGATCACGATAGGAGGCTCATCCCCGCTTCCTTTCTGCATCTCGATGCAGAAAGGAGTCGTTCTGCCCTGCACGAGCTCCTCTCCCCCGCCCCTGTGGGCATTCATCACAAGCACGTCTTCACCGTTCACAGGATGTCTTGTGAAAACCACTCCTGAAGCTGAGGCCTCAATCTGCCTCTGTATGATGACGGCCATTCCAGGGCCGAAATGCCCTGCATGGCGTGATTCCCTGTACATAAAAGCTTCGTCGCTCCAGAACGAGCTCCATACCTGCCTCAGGGCTTTGATTATCTGAGACAGATCGGCGTTATCCGCAACTGAGGTGAATATGCCTGCGTATGAAAACACGCCGCCATCCTCGTCTGTCGATGACGAGCGGACTATCCAGGGACCCTTCTGTCCTGAAATGAAATTGCCGACCTCTCTCTCGAGTCCCTGTGGGAGCGGGCACTTGTCGAAATGCCGCGCTATATCAGCGCAGACACTCCTCAGTGAATCAGGCGGAAGGCACCAGACCTTTTGAACGCTTCCGAACCCGGTGAGCACTCTGTGATAGACCTCGACAGGGATTACGGCGCCTGCTGGAACACTAAAGCCGCTGCGGGACAGGAAGGCCAGATTGTATGCCTTTTTCCCGGCTCTCGAGACATCTAGAGGCTTCAGATTCCTTAATGTTATCATATTCTTCAACTGCACCACCTGCCTTAAAGGCTCTCCTTCAGTATTCCCCTTCAGTATTCCCCTTCAGCATAACACAGTCCTCGACTGTTGAAAAGTAGTTAACTGTCCCTGTTTTTCTATTTAAAAGTGGTTAACTGTCCCCACTTTTCCAGAGGAGAGTGCCCAGCCGTGCTGGAATAGTACAGTCAGGAGTCTCGACACCACAAGAATTCGGAGGGCATCAATGAAAGAGAAGAAGAAGAAAGCTTCAAAGACTTACATTCTGGGGATAAACTCTGCATACCATGAGTCATCCGCCTGCATCATAGAAGACGGAAGGATGATTGCGGCTGCAGAGGAAGAGCGCTTCAACAGGAAGAAGCACGGCAAGAAGGCCCTGACATACAACCCAAACGTGCTCCCGATGAACGCCATACAGTACTGCCTCAACACGGCCGGCGTGGGCTGGGACAGTATCTCCGGCATCGGATACTCGCTGGACCCTGACGAGAGGCGGAGAAGGAATATCGAGCACAATCACCCCTACCCGATAGAATCGATGGATTTTGGAAGCCCTGACGGCGAGGAGCTTTTCTATAAATGCATCAGGGAAGTCCCTGAGAAGCTCTCACAGTTCGCAGGGCTTGACATATCGACGATCTTCCACTTCATCCCCCATCACGTCTGCCATGCAGCAAGCTCCTACTTCGTCTCGCCGTTTGACAAGGCCGTCGTTCTGGCGATTGACGGCATAGGCGAGTTCGCCTCCACTTGGATGGGGTACGGACAGGGAAACCATATCGAGAATATTAAGGAGATCGATTATCCCAGTTCTCTGGGCTTTCTGTGGGAAAAGTTCTGCAAATATCTGGGCTTCTCCGAATACGACGCGTGCAAGGTAATGGGCCTCGCCACATCTGGCGACATGTACATTCCGAAATACATCAGGCAGAACTTCGAAGAGATCGTCAAACTACTGCCTGACGGCGAATTCCTGATAGACGACAACATAATGAAGTTCCGCTGCGAAGACTACTACCCGCTCCAGCGAAGATTCTTCAAGGAGCGCCGGGACAAGGTGAAGGACCCGACGGCGACTATCCAGGAGATGATGATAGCAAGAGCGCTGCAGTTCAGAACCGAAGACACCATCTTCCACATGATCGACTACCTCATCGACAAGACAGGCTGCAGAAACATATGCCTGTCTGGCGGAGTGGCCCTCAATTCGGTAGTGAACGCGAAGATACTGAAGAGGTTCCCGAACACCTCGCTCTTCATACAGCCTGCCGCCCACGATGCAGGGACCGCCGTGGGGGCCTGCTATCACATATGGAACGAGATTCTCGGAAAGCACAAATCGGCGGACCAGGAGATGAAGCACGCATACTGGGGCCCTGAATACACAAATGAAGAGATCGAGCACGTGCTGAAGGAGAACAACCTCTTTTACAGGCGCTGCAAGGACGACGAGGAGATAGTCGACCGCACTGCCGGAATGCTCAGGAACGGCAAGATAGTGGGATGGTTCCAGGGAAGGATGGAACTGGGTCCGAGGGCTCTCGGCCACAGGAGCCTCATGGCGAATCCCGCGGACGGCAGGATAAAAGAGAAGATCAACGCAATGGGCATAAAGAACAGGGAGGAGTTCAGGCCCTTCGCGCCAAGCATGCTCGAAGAGAAGGCCTCTGAATGGCTCGATCTGGAGAGCCCGTCGCCGTATATGCTGATGGTATACAACGTGAGGCCTGACAAGCTCGGGAGGATAGACGCAGTAACACACTCAGACATGACGGCGAGGCCCCAGACAGTCAACGAGAAGCAGAACCCTCTATACTACAGGCTCATAAAGAAGTTTTACTCGCTTACGGATCTGCCGCTGATACTGAATACATCGTTCAACTCGCAGGAGCCGATAGTGATGAGCCCTTCAGACGCGGTGGGCACATTCCAGCGGACTGGATTCGACGCGCTCGTGATAGGCGACTTCATCGTCGAACGCTAGACAAAGGAGATATTGCCAAGTGGACTGTAAATCGCCGGCTTTCGTCAATGTAACAGATACAAAGGTGGAAGGCAAGCCTTCGAAGCGACTGATGATAGTTCTGAAGACCCGGGGGTGCGTCTACGCCACCGGCCCTGGCGGAGGCTGCACTTTCTGCGGCTTCAGGGAGCTCACGACTAAGGGGGCGCCTGTGCCGGGCAACGACATAGTCTGGCAGTTCAAGCGGGCATTGCAGCCTTATGACTTTCCCAGGGCCAACATAAGCGAGATTGACATATACAACTCGGGCTCGTTCCTGTCGAATCCGGAGGTCCCAGGCCCTGCCAGGGATATGATATTCACTATAATATCGGAGATTCCCGAGATAAAGAAGATATTCATCGAGTCGAGGCCTGAGTTCGTATGGACAGAACAGGCGGACCTTAAAAAGCTCAGAAATCTCGTGAAAGGCAGGATACTGGAGCTCGGGATGGGCCTGGAAACAGTTCACGACGAGATAAGGATCAAAAAGCTCAACAAGGGCTTCACGCTCGAGCAGTTCAGGGAAGCCTGCCAGATCCTGGCAAAAAACGATGTGAGACTGCTCGCATATGTGCTGCTGAAGCCTCCGGGTATGAGCGAGGGCGAGGCGATCAGAGATGCCATCGATACGATCTTCTACGTGGAGGAGTTGGGAAAGAGCCTCGACATGAAGGTGAAAGTCGCGCTTCAGCCCGCCTTCGTGCCTAAGAATACACCGCTTGAAAAGCTCCATGAGCAGGGGGCTTACTCTCCCCCGGCGCTATGGAGCGTCTTCGAGGTTCTCAGGGCGACATTCAACGTCACGATTCCGATTGAGGTAGCGCTCAGCGATGAAGGCCTCGCCGACGGAAGAGTAGCTGCCAACTGCGGCAATTGCACCGAAAAGGCGCGGGAGATCCTGCGACAGTTCAACTCAACAGGCGACAGGAGCGGATTGACTGCTTTGAAATGTGACTGCAGGACAGGCTGGAAAGAGCTGATCAGGAGCTGACAGAGTAACACGAGGCAGCTTTGAGCAAAATGGCACTGAATTAAGGAATTATGGTGTAAGTAAGGAGAGGCGGGGATGGAGGAGAGAGGGAGGGCAAAGCAGGATAGAGGAATACTCTGAAACCCTCCCCATCTCATCTTTCTCTCCATCTCTACATTGTTACACCCTGTCCGAGAACATCGATGATGACAGGAAAAAAAGCTCAGGCAGCGAATAGTGAATAGATCGCACCAGAAATGCGCCTGTACCGAGGGGGGTTATTTCCGTTTTTAATTGTCAATAATATTATCAGATTTGAGGTGAGAATGTGTGGAAAAGACTGAATAAGATATTCAAGGGATTCCTGAGCCTCTTCATCAAGGGGATCGAGACCAGCAACCCGAAAGCGCTGATCGAGGCAGAGAAAGAGGCTCTGCGCGAGAAGGTCGCCAAGTTCAACATGGGCCTTGCCAAGCAGGCAGGCTTCGTCTCAAGGCTGGAGCGCCTGATTGCAGATGCCACGAAGAAGGAGCAGGAGCTCATCGCCAAGACGCAGGCGAATCTCAGGGCAGGCAACAAGGAGATCGCAGGCAAGTATGCGATGGAGCTGAAGACGACGCGCGCGCAGCTGATGGAATACAGGACACAGTTCAAGGACGCCCAGGACGCATACCAGAACCTCCTCAAGACGAAGGAAGTTGCTGTAACAGACGCGCGGAACAAGATCGATCTGCTCGTCAGGAAGCTCTCGCAGGTAGAGATGAAAGAAGCCGAGGCCGATCTGCGCGAGATGTCGCAGGCAATGGTCACAGAGATCGGAAGCGACGGAGATACGCTGAGCCGGGTGGAAGAGGCCATCGACGAGCGGCTTGAAACAGCCACAGGAAGGGCAATGGTGGCGAGAGATTCCACCGATATGACGCAGATAAAGATGAAGGAATCTGAGATAGATGCCCTGGAGCAGCAGGCGCTTGCCGAGTTTGCAGCGAGCTCAGGGATGGAGATGCCGGGCATAGGGGCCCCTCTCGAAGCTTCATCGCAGCAGACAAAGTCCATGGGCCCGATTGCCGAGGAGACCATATAGAGAGTTTTCGACAAAGAGAACAACAAATCAGGAGGTTGAACACATGTCTCAGGATAAGAATCAGGGACTCACGCCGTTCGGGAAGTTTATCATCTTTCTCCTTGTGGTGGGCTTGATCGGAGGCGGCGTATATTACGGATTCATAAACAAGAGCGGCAAGACGGACGGCGAAGGGCCAAGCCCGGGCAAGACCGTCGATATGTCGAAGTTCAACGGCGAAGCGCCGGATCTCAAGGGCATAACGACTGTCCAGGAATACAAGTACGTAGCCCAGGAAAAGCTCCCGCCAGTCGACGCGAAGGCGGTAAGCGGCTACACATGGGACAAGAACAAGAAGATAGTCGAGTTCCCAATCAACATCTGGATCGGATGGCTCCCGATCATTGCGGCCAACCACGGCCACAAACCGAACACAGAAAGCATATTCTACAAGAAGTACGGCTTCATGATGAACATAACCCTGATCGACAACCCTGTCGATGCGAGAAATGCATTTGCCGCGGGAAAAAGCCATGTGCTGTGGGGCACTCTCGATATGATGGCCCTCTTTGCTCCCGAGCTTATGAAGGATTCAAGGACGGCACCGCGCATCGTGCAGCAGATCGACTGGAGTAACGGCGGCGACGGAATAGTCGTCAGAGACAGCATCAAGAGCATAGCTGACCTGAAAGGCAAGACAGTAGTATATGCGCAGAACTCGCCGAGCCAGTATTACATAAACAACCTTCTCATCACCGCCGGCATACAGCCCAGCGAGGTGAAGCACAAATACACGAACGACGCATTCCAGGCCGCAGCCGCCTTCGTGGCGTCGACAGGCAAGAAGGAACAGATAGACGCAGTCGTGTCCTGGGCACCTGACATCTACCAGATACCGGAAAAGGTCAAGGGCACCAAGATCCTCTCGACGACGCAGGATGCAAACAAGCTGATCGCAGACGTCTACGCCGTGAGAGCCGATTTTGCCAAGGACCATCCGGAAATAGTCAAGGGGATGGTCGCCGGAATATTTGAGGCGATGGCACAGCTCAGGAAAGACGAGAAGTTCAAGATGCAGGCCTGCCAGTGGCTCGCCGACAGATACGGACTGGATGTAGAAGAAGTGAAGGGAATGCTCAACGACGCGCACAGCACGAACTTCGCGGAGAATAAGGAGTTCTTCCTGAACGCCAACAACCCTGCCAACTTCGAGCGGACCTGGAAGAACATCACAGTCGTCTACCGAGAGCTGGGCCTCATCGATGCGCCTGTTCCCTTTGAGCAGGTAATGGACTTCAGCTATATCCAGGCTCTCGACAAGGAAGGCGCGTTCAAGGATCAGAAAGACGAGTACAAGAAGGAGTTCGTACCTACCAGCTACTCGAAGGTATCGGCCGAAGCGCCGATACTAACTCAGACCATCAGGATAAACTTCTATCCGAATTCAGCGAATATTTTCGAGCCGGCCCACGACGATCTCGGCAACGCCCTGAAGGATACCCTCTATGACCCGAACGCGAAGGCGACTCTCGACAAGGTGGCCAGGCTCGCCGCCCAGTTCGAGGCTTCAACCATCGCCATAGTGGGATATACGGACTCGTCCAGGAAAGGCCAGGTCCCTGAGGAGGCAGTCAAGAAGCTCTCGCTCGCCCGCGCCGAAGCGGTAAAGCAGGAGCTGGTAAACAAGTTCAAATTCGACCCGAATAAGTTCGTAGTGGAAGGAAAAGGCTGGGAAAAGCCGTTCGATGAAAACGACCCGCTGAACAACGCCAAGAACAGGCGCGTCGAGATCTCAGTCTACCAGCCTGAGTCAAAGTAGAAACCAGCCTGCCGAGCACAGGCCCGGCAATGATTTCGTGCGGCTCCCTGCCTGGCAGGGGGCCGCACATGACGAATCAGGAGGTTCCGCTCTTGTCGAAACCCTCACATAAAGAACCTGAAAAGCTTAAACCGGACAGCGGAGAAGCGGCAGATTTGAAGCCTGGCTTCCTGGAATCTGTCTTCGCAGTAAGGAAAGATGTCCATCCGCTGACGGCGTTCCTTCTGGCGCTGATACCCATAGTGATCATTCTGATAATATGGATCGTCATAACATGGGATCTTCCGAAGGGCAGGATAATGAGCTCGATCATTCTGCCAGGCCCGCGCGACATAATCGTAGCGATGCCGAAGATGTTCCTGCCGCAGATGCAGCTCTTCGACAGCATAATGTCGAGCCTCATGAGAATAACGTGCGGATTCTGCATAGCTCTCGCCATAGCATTCCCGCTGGGAGTGCTGATGGGCTCATTTTCGAAGTTCAGAGCGACGTTCAGCTCGATAATAGTAATAGGCTCGTACCTTCCAATACCGACGCTCGTCCCGCTTACGCTAGTATGGTTCGGCATAGGCGAGCCGCAGATGATTGGCTTCCTGGCAATAGCGTCGTTCGTGTACCTGCTGCCTGCCATCGTAAATGCACTCGAGGATGTAGATGACGTGTTCCTGAACACCGCCTACACGCTAGGTGCGAATACCTGGCACATCGTCTGGAAGATACTGATTCCGATATCGCTCCCCGCCATATACAACTCTCTCAGGATGGGATACGGCGTGGGCTTCACGTGGATAATAATGGCCGAGATGATAGGCTCGGACAAGGGCCTTGGATATATCCTGAAAAACGCCCAGTCCCGCGGCTCCAACGCTGCAGTTGTCTATATCACGCTCGGCATAATCATACTGATAGCCTTCATTCTCGACAAGCTGTGGGCCACCGGATACAGGCTCCTCTTCAGATACAAGGAGGCCCGGCAATGAGCGATCTGAAAGTAACAGAGCATCCCGGGCTCACGTCCGGCTCGGATAACGTTCCGATAGTCAAGTTCACCAATGTCACGAAGGTATTCTTTCCCGGAACGAGGCGCGAGTTCACCGCGATCAAGGATGTCTCGTTCCAGGTGGACGACATACCTGGAATCGGCGAGTTCATCGCCGTGATAGGCCCGAGCGGCTGCGGGAAATCGACGATGCTGAACATCATAGCCGGTCTGGCGCCGCATTTCCCTCCCACGACAGGTGAAGTGCTCATCAGAAACAGTCACATCACAGGGCCAGGGAAGGACAGGGCCATGATCTTTCAGAAGTACAGCTCGTTCCCGCACAGGAACGTGCTGTCCAACGTCAAGTTCGGCATAGAGCTGATGACCGCTGAAGAGAAGAAGACCCTCATCGGCGCCGAGCCGACGGAGTCGAACATAGATGCCTACGCGATGGAATGGCTCAAAAAAGTGCGCCTCGCCGGAAGCGAGTATAAATATCCTCACCAGTTATCTGGCGGAATGCAGCAGCGTGTCGCCATCGCAAGATCCCTGGCGCTGAAGCCCAGAATAATCCTGATGGATGAGCCATTCAGCGCCCTTGACGAGCCCACGAGGCTCCTGATGCAGGACCTGATACTGAGGCTGTGGGAGGAAGTGGAGGCCACGGTCTTCATAATAAGCCACAGCATAGCCGAGGCAGTGTATCTCGGCGACAGGATCTGGGTCTACTCAAACTCGCCAGGCACGATAGCATATGAGATAAGGGGCATCCCCAGATACAAGGGCACCTCTTTCGAAGTGCAGGAGATGCCAGAGTTCAAAGAAAACGTGCAGATTGTGACAGAGGCGTTCCAGACCATCACAAAAAGCTTGGATTAAGAGGTTCCAATGGCAGAACAGCAACCTGGATTTCTAGACTATGTCAAAGAGGCATTCAACGTGCGGGTCAAGGTGCCGGCCATGGGGAAGGTCCCCGTAAACTGGCTCGCGTTGCTGGGCGTAGGCGCCTTCTCCCTTGCACTGGGGCAGCCCTTCATCCTGCTGATAGGAGCAGGGCTCGAGATTGGATATCTGTACCTTCTTTCGACCAGCCCGCGATTCCAGAAGGTGGTTCAGGGGATGGGGCTTGAGAAGAAGCGGGGCGAATGGGAAGAGAAGAAGATCAAGATCCTGGACAGGCTCTCGTCAGGAGCGCGCGCCAAGTATGAAGAGCTCGAGAGCAAATGCAGGAAGGTCATCAATATATACGAGACGGCGACGATTGAGACAGGCCACCTGGACACGTCCAGGCTCGCCGTGCTGAACCAGTTCCTGTGGCTGTCGCTCAAACTGCTGCTGTCGAGAGAGATGATAGTCCGGAACATAAAGAACGAGTCGAAGGACAGCCTCGAGAAGAAGATCCGCAACCTCGAGACGAACCTCGCCAGCGAGACGAACGAAAGGCTCAAGAAGACCCTCGAATCGACGATAGACACGGTCAAGAAGCGCCTCGCCAACATCAACGCGGCAGATGAAAAGATAAAGAGCATAGACCTGGAGCTCCTCAGGATAGAGGAGCAGCTCGAGCTGCTGCAGAACGTCGCCGCTCTCGACGGCCAGGGCGGGCCGCTCTCCGAGAAGATTGACTCCATCTCCTCGTCCATCAACGACACGGACGAATGGATGAAGACCAACGCCGAGCTCTTCGGGCCGATCGAGGAAGAGCTGGAAGGTCCTCCTGACGGCATAATCGGCACCGAAGGCACTAAAGAAGCCACGAAGTGATACCCCCTGATAGAAAGGAGAGACATTCATGAGCGCTCTCACACCATGGGCCAGGAAGATGCGCGAGATTTTCATTGGCGGATCGATGAGCCAGTTCATAATATACGGCAACGTCTTCGATCTGGTCCCGATAAAAAGGGAAGGCGACAGGGCCGACTTCGTGTCGCTGAACATCTTCCTCGAGGAGGCCCTCTTCTCGCCATTCGAAGTGGTGATCTTCTACGACAGGGGGAAAGGGATCAGGGTGCGGAAAGGCATGGAAGAGTTCCAGAAGTACCTCTCCATATTCGACAGCTTCAACAACACGACGTACGCCACATCGCCGGGCCAGATGCCCAGGGACCCGAAGCGGGCGCTCGAATTGATAGGCCGCTTCATACAGGTGGGCCTGCAGAGAGTCACCATCTCGCACGTCGCTGAAGGCGGCAAGGAAAAAGGCGAGGATGTGAAGAGGATCCCGAACCCGATAAAGGTGGCGGTGGTGATCGATTACGCGCAGTATGTAGCGCCCCGCGGCGACCTGATGCAGCTCATAGGCGACACGAGCGAGGTGATAATAAAGATCCTGGACTGGGCGAACGACCCGGCCATCCTCGGCGCCAATATAGTGACATGCCTCGTCGCGGAGAACCTCAACGATCTGAACAGCCTCATAGTTCAAAGCCCATACAACGCCAAGATCAAGCTGGACATGCCGAAAGAGGCCGACATCCTGGAGTTCCTCGAGCTGATGACGAAGAGCACGCCTGAGTTTTCCCAGTACTGCTCTCTCGACCTCCAGAACCTGGCGCAGAAAATGATAGGCTTGACCAGAGTCAATATCCGCTCGATGATATCGCTCGCCGTCAAGAACAGACAGCAGATCTCAGTCGAATACCTGTCAAAGAACAAGAAGGATATAATAGAGAAGGAATGCAACGACCTTCTCGAGTTCATCGAATCGCCGTACAGCCTCGACATGGTAGCAGGCCACAGGGAGGCGAAGAACTGGCTCAGGGAAGACGCGTGGCTGATCAAAAACGGAAAGACGAGATCCGTTCCAATGGGCTACCTGCTGACAGGCGGCATAGGCACCGGAAAGACATACCTGGCCACCTGCTGGGCAGGAGAGCTGGGGATCCCTTTCGTCAAATTCAAGAACTTCCGCGACAAGTGGCAGGGAGCCACCGAGGGGAACCTCGAGAAGATATTCATAGTCCTGGACGCGCTGGGACAGGTGGTCGTGTTCATCGACGAAGCCGATCAGTCTACAGGAAAGAGGGACGGCGGCGCAGGCGATTCAGGCGTGTCAGGCCGGGTCTACTCGATGCTCGCGCAGAAGATGTCGGATACGAGAAACAGGGGGAAGATCGTATGGATCCTCGCCACTTCGAGGCCGGATCTGCTCGAGGTGGATCTGAAGCGCCAGGGCAGGCTCGACGTGCATATCCCGCTCTTCTCGCCGCAGACTGAAGACGACAGGAACGAGCTGTTCAAGGTCGTGGCGAAGAAGCTTGGCACAGATCTGCCATCTGACAGGCTCCCGAAGCTTCCGCCAGGCATCGAGATGGGCGGCAACGAGATGGAAGCGCTGCTCGTCAGAGCCCACAGGGCCTTCGATCTTCAAAAGGAAGGCGACAGCAAAAAGGCTCTTGACGAGATCGTGACAGAACTGCTGAAAGAGTTCCGCCCTTCTGCATATACAGGGGCGCTCGAGTACATGGATCTCGTAGCAGTCAAGGAGTGCACGGACTCGCGGTTCCTGCCTGAAAAGTACAGGAAGCTGAGCCCTGATGAGCTGGACAGCCGGCTCGAGATGCTCCGCCGATACGTGAGGTAAAGGAGTGAAGCGATGAATACGCTCAAAGAGTTTTTCCACAAAATGAGAAACATGGTCGTATATGACGCCGAAAACGAGATAAGCGACCCCAAGGCTCCCGATAAAAAGAAGGAGATTAAGGACCCGAAGGCGCCGAAAGACAATGATAAAAAGGAGAACGGAGCCGGGAAGGCCCCAGGGCCTCTCAAGACAAAGATCATTACGCTCGATGAGCTTAAAAAGCAGTCCCGCGAGATAAGCGTGGAGCACTTCGAATGCTGCATCCCTCCGGGAGAGGAGCTGAAGCTCAGCTTCGACGATGTCTTCACCCGCGCGAACATAAGGGAGCCGAAGCACGGCTGGACGATAACCCGAGTGGCGGAAACGGTTTCCACGCCCGAGTATCAGACTATGGGAGAGGATACTGCGAAGCAGGCCCTCGTGGGCGCGCTCAAATCTGCGAAGACGAAGCCCGAGGAGATCCTGAAGGATGCCATGGAGCGCGACAGGGCGCTCGATAAATTCGAGGAGTTCCTGAACGGCCGGATTGTAAAGACACAGACCGAGCTGCTCGATCAGAACGCAGAGATCGAGCAGAAGATGCAGCAGCTGGCGAAACAGAAAGAGGAAAACCTTACAAGGATCCAGGAGGTAAAAGACTATCTGGCCAGGTGGAAGACAGAGAAGGTGGAGATCGAGAAGAGCTTTGCAAAGGCCGCGTCCTATCTCACAGCCGAAAACGTGGTGAGCATAGGCCCTGTGACAGATGAGCTGCGGTGAGTATAACGGACAGAGGCATGGAAAGGAACTGACGGCATGCACGAGAAGCTGGTGAGAGACGCCATTCACGGCGACATATCGTTCTCCAGGAAGACAGAGATCCCTTTGATAGACACGCCTGAGATGCAGCGCCTGAGAGGGATAAAGCAGCTCGGCACGGCGTGCCTGGTCTATCCGTCGGCTGTGCATACGAGGTTCGAGCACAGCCTGGGCACCTGCTACCTCGCCCACAGGATCATGAGCACGATGGAAGAGCAGCAGGAAAAGAGCCTTTTCACGCCTGAGCAGAAGAAGGCAATCAGGGTTGCGGCGCTGCTGCACGATGTCTCGCACATACCGTTCGGCCACACCTTCGAAGACGAGCGCCAGATCTTCGAACGCCACGACACGGCAGACAGGATCACGTACTTTCTCAACGCCGGAACACTGGGTAAGATGCTCCGCGATCTCGGCCTTTCATCACCTGTTCAGAACATACTGATGAGAAGCGAAGAAGGCGCGCCGATAAGCGAGATAATAAGCGGCACGATATGCGCCGACCTGCTTGACTACCTCGCCAGGGACGGATATTTCTGCGGGATAGCCCAGGGCTATGATCAGAGGATATTCAGATACTTCAGATTCGAAAACGGCATATTCTACCTGGACGCCCAGAAAGAGGGAATCGTCAGGGAAGACGTGCTTTCAGAGGTTATAAACCTGCTCCGCCTCCGCTATTTCATGTCAGAGCGGGTCTACTTCCACCACGCCAAGACATCGTCAGGCGCGATGATCTCGAAGGCGGTGGAGCTGGCAGTAAAAAACGGCCTCTCCAGGAACGATCTCTTCCCGCTGAAGGACGAGGGGCTGCTCTCGCTGCTGGCGATGAAGTTCACAAACTCGAGAGCCATACAGTCCATACTCGATCTCTTCCAATCGAGGAAGCTGTATAAGCGCTGCTATGTCCTGACCAGAAAGATAGGGCCCACCAAGCAGCAGGAGCTGATCAACAGATACCACCGGAACCTCGCTAGCCGCGAAGACGCCGAGAACGTGCTTATAAGGAAGACGCGCCTGAAGGAAGGCGACATAATAATATACTGTCCATCGTCGGATATGGCTCTGAAAGAGGCCAATGTGCCTGTCAAGATCGACATGGGCTCGCCGAAGGTGCTGTCGAAGCTGAACATTCCCGAGATAAACGTGCTTCTCGACAAGCACAGGAACCTCTGGAAGTTCTACGTGTTCCTTTCGCCTGCGCACGCGGACAGGATAAAGATGATCAGCAGGTCCTGCGAGGAGTTCTTCTGCGAGGCGAACCATCTCCCTGCCCTCGAATCAGGCCAGATGTTCTTCGGCTTCTGAGCGCCTGCTGAATACCTCTGCCGTGCCGCCTCTGCCTGCTCCTGATCTGACGAGGAATACAATCAATGACAGAAATACGACGATGCTCCAGATTCCGGCCTCTGGGTTCGACGAGAGGCCGTATACCCAATCCCACCTGCCGGGGCCAAGCTTCAGAACCTGGAAATAATCTTTCAGCATGGACAGGAAGATCAGCGACCCGTGAAAGCCGATCCCCATCCACAGGCGGCCTGTCTTCAGAACCATCAGGGACAGTATCACTCCCAGCAGGAAGAGGCTGATACCATAGAAAAGCTTCATCATAATGCTTCCGTGGCAGAACATGTGGCACAGCGCGAAGAGGGCGCTCGTCGCAATTACGGCGTGAAGAGGCGTTACTCTCTTCAGAAAGATATGCATGACCACGCCGCGGAAGAAGAGCTCTTCAGTCCAGGCAACGGCGAAGCAGACAGGCAGGTTCAGCGCCGCATGGGCTAGAGCGGCCAGCGGTGTTATAGCTCTCAGAGTCTCCGGAGGAGGCGATGTCGACGCGGCCCCGGCCGCTGCCAGCGCTCCGAAGAACACCGTGAAGGCTGCAGCGGCTATCAGCGAGCCGCCGCCCAGTTCATGTCCCGATGACCCTGTTATCCCGAGCCCGCAGTCCCTGAGGGGCGACCGTGACAGGCGCCGCCAGTACACGATTATAGTCATCAGCACGACAGTGTAGAGCACTGTTACGTACACAATAGAAAGGGGAGGCCTGAGCCTCCCCTCTCTGAACTCTGTATAAAAGCCCTTCCCGGCGATCGCGGAAAAAAGCGCGACGATGATGACGTCTTCGAGCAGAAGGAGCGCGAAGAGGGCGAGCACCTCGGCGTATGCGCGTAATGCACTGCTTTTTTCCGGCACGGCTTTTGCTATTTCTTCACAGGAATGTGCGACTGGATAAACTTCCTCGTCTCTCTGGCTATGACCAGCTCCTCATTCGTCGGAATCACGAGGACCTTCACGCTGCCTTTGCTTATCAGAGTGCTCCTGTTCGAGTTCTTCTCCTCGTCGAGCACAATGCCGAAGAAATCGAGGCCTGAAAGCACTTCCCTCCGGACCTGCCATGCGTTCTCCCCTATCCCGCCTGTGAAGATCACGGCATCGAGCCCGCCCATGGCAAAGGCGTAGGCGCCGATATATTTCCTCACGCGCCAGCAGAATATCTCGAAGGCCAGGCGGTGCCTCTCACTGCCTTTTTCCATCCCCTCGACTATCTCTCTCATATCGCTCGTGACGCCAGACAGCCCTTTCAAGCCGCACTGCTTGTTCATGAACGATGACATGCCCTCGGCAGTAAGCCCCTTTTTCTCCATCGTGTAAAGGACGATATATGGGTCGATATCGCCGCACCTTGTTCCCATCAGGAGGCCTTCAACAGGCGTGAATCCCATCGTTGTGTCGATCGAGACGCCGTACCTGACTGCTGCCATCGAGGCGCCGTTCCCGAGATGGCAGGTGACCAGTTTAAGATCTTCAACAGGCCGCTTGAGATACTCAGCAGCCATCCTGGAGACATAGAAGTGCGATGTCCCGTGGAAGCCGTAGCGCCTGATCCCGTAATCCTTATAGAGCTCATAGGGGATCCCGTAAAGGTATGACACGGGATTCATCTGCTGGTGAAAAGCCGTATCGAATACTCCTGCCTGAACGGCGTGCGGGAGCTTGTTTCTTGCCGCGGCTATGCCCACCAGGTTCGGCGGGTTGTGAAGCGGCGCGAAATCACTGCACTCCTCCATCTTCTTTATTACTTCCTCTGTTATCAGTACAGACCCAGAGAACTTCTCACCGCCGTGGACCACCCGGTGGCCGACTCCGGCTATGTCATTGACATCCTTGATGACTCCGTGCTCAGGATGCAGAAGCGTCGATATTACCCAGTCAAGAGCGTGTTCATGATCAGGAACGGATCTGATCTCCTTCAGCTCAGGTCTGCCCTGTGCCGCATACCGCGCGATGGCCTGCTCCGAGCCTATCTCCTCCACTATTCCCTTTACAAGCGATTCTTCAGTCTCAGTGTTGAATAACTGGAACTTCACCGATGAGCTGCCGCAATTCAGTACTAGAATCTTCACTGCAATTCCTCCTTTCAGAATCAAAAAGAGAAGAGGAGGTTCCTCCTGCTTCTTCGCTTTCAAGTAGTATATCTCTTTTCCGGAGTTATTTCAAGCGTTCCGGAGTATCTCAGCAAGAAAAAGAGAGCCATTCAGATTGTGCAGGACGGGAGAGCCAGGGAGGGTGGCGAGAGGGAGAATAATAATCAAGGGCATCATAACGCCGATCTATCAGAACTGACAGCCTTCACAATCTCGAGACACAGTATCAGTGTGGTGTCCAGGGATTGGCCGTTCACGTTTTCAGCCCTGTCAAGCTCTCCGTGGATCAGGAAGGTGGACCTCTCCCACCCGCCCATCGAAAGCGTCAGCGCCTCATAACCGTGAGACGCCCACACGACATGATCCCAGAGCGCCCCCATGATGAGAGGCATGTTGTGCAGTCTGACTCCACAGACGGCCGCCGCCTTTCTCGACAGCGAGGAGAGCTTCCTGGCCGTAAAGACAGGCGGCAGCGCGTAGTGATCGACGAGCAGCAGCTTTTCTTTCCCGCCCACGCCGTCGAGGTTCACAACGAAGGTAGAATCCTTCGGGAAGCTCCCGCCGAGCTCCGCAACGAATCTCTGAGCGCCGCACAGGCCGATCTCCTCGGCTCCTGTGAAAAGAAGGCATACGTTGATATGCTGCGGCCTGTCCCTGCTGACAGCTTTCGCAAGCTCCAGTACGACCGATACCCCTGAAGCGTTGTCTATCGCTCCGGGAGACCTGTCCACAGTTCTGTTGAAGAGAACGCACAGCATCGACAGGATGACTGCCAGCCCGGTTATCTCGGCCATCAGGTGAATGAGGCCGGAAGAGTCCGAAAATATTGCGCAGGCAAAGGTGAGGCATGCGAGAACAGCCATCCCTAGCGTTCCGCCGATGAGCACGAAAGCCCTCAGCCAGATGGGAAGGGACTGCGCCTTCGAATCGTAGTGAGCCATGAAAACAATCCATGGAGCGCTTTCGGAGCATTTCACAGACGCATGAATATTCTCAGACTGGACTGAAGGCCAGCAAGATACTGAGAAGAGCCGCTCCAGAAACGGATGCCAACGGGACATCAGCAGAACGGACAGCGCCATTACGGCGATCAGCGCCGCGGCAAGCCTTATATTGCTCCAGAGAACGAAAACTACGAGAGCTGTCAAGATCGCCCAGAACAGGACGGCCACTCTGGCCAGGACCTCAGACGGGAACAGTGATGCACTGAATGGATGTCGCACAGGTGAGAGCCCTGCGTCTTTGAGAAATAAAAAGATATAGTCACCTGCGGCTTTTTCACCCTTTCCGCCTGAAAGTCTCGGAAAAGAAAGGCGCTGCACATGGTCAACGCAGCGTGGTTCAGCTTCCATCGACTATTTGAATGTGCGGATTACCGAAATGAGATGATCCATCGTGCTCTTGGCGAAGGGCTCTACGAACTGCCTGAGGATGCTCTTGACGACTATCTTGCTGTTCGTCATCTTGAAATTCTCGGCATAGGCCACAATCTTTTCCTCTGCAAGTATCTCATCTGTAGGGATGATGTACTTGACCTCGACGAAGAGCTTGTCTTCCTTGCCCTTGTCGCGGCTCTGCCTGATGACGACGTCGTATATGCTCTCCCTGTGGGGGCCTTCCTTGATCTTCTCGGTAAGCTTTTCCTTCTTGGCTATGTCCTCGAGAAGTCCCTTGTGCGGAGCGCTCAGGATGAGGAGATTCCCTGTGTCTGTCTCGCGGGTCTTTTCAAATCCGAATGTCTTGTTGCTCGTTATGTCGAGAAAGCGCAGGCCTCCTCTCTTGGTCGGGCGGCCTTCAGATATATAGCGGCCGTAGAGATTACTCAGAATGAGGTTTATCTCCTCAGATATGAGCTTGAGATTGATATTTCTATGCTGCATACAGCTCACCTCGCGATTTAAAATGGTGACAGCCATTCTTCTCCGCTCCAGTCATGTAATCCTGCTTTTCAGATATGAACCGGCATATTCACCCTGGACTGTACCATGTGCTGAAAGGAAATTGTAAAGTTGAACAGAATTACTCCTTAAATTGTATGCAAAAATCTGCTATAATTCTCTTTGAGGAGGAAAGAGCAGCGATGGTATCGTCGAAACGCGGTTTCAGTCTTGTCGAACTAATGGTGGCGATATTCATTCTGTCCTCCTCGCTGCTTCTGATCATCGGCCTTTTCACGTTTCTCTTCAACTCGTCGAGAAAGGGAATAGACCTGACCGCCGGAGTCGCCGCAGGAGAGCTGATAATGGAGCAGTACCTGTACATCCATGAATCAGATATTTACAATAATACAACAGGGGGCACATATTCAGATTCCAAGACGATAAACGGCGTCAAGTTCCACTGCGACATAGTGATATCGGCTCCGGTGGGAAACCTCAGAAAGGTGGATGCCACTGTCTACTGGTGGGTCAATGCAGACGGAAGCCCTGTTGACTCAAAGAAATACCTGGTTCAGAAGGAAGACGGCACATTTCAGGAAGTCTCGACCGGCAAGGGATATGTCGCCGAATACGGCGCCACGAAGACAAGGCTCACCAAGCTTCTTTTTCTGACGAGCGAAGAATAGGAACAGTCTTATACATCAGAGGATATCTGCAATCCATAAGGGAGAAACCGGGAAAGTGAAAGAGAAAGGACAGGCCTTCACAGGACGCGGAATCATGCCGAAAGACAGAGGCACGACTCTCGCCGAGCTGTTGATCGCCACAGTCATTTTCGGGTTCCTGACCATGATCCTTCTGGGAGTGATCAACTTCGGCACGCGCTCATGGAAGACAGTCGAATCGCGCTCATCAGCTGAAAAGGAAGTGCGTCGCGCCCTTCTGGATCTGTCCAGAAGCCTCAGAAACACCGATGTCAGAACAGTAAGCTACGGCAACCACAGCAACATCTCGTGGCTGGCCTTCAAGACAGCACAGGCCGCCGAGCTTTACGATCCGGAATACATAACCTTTGACGGCACCGGCTCGACATATCAGGACAAGCTCCCCTGGACATATTTCATTCTCTACTACGCCATACCGCCAGCCGGAGATTCATGCAGCGGAGACGTCTACAACACGTCCAGCCTGGCTTCAAGCGAGTTCAAATGCCCTCACAAGCTTCTGATAAAGAAGTATCTTCTAATCGGCGGCACCGATGGAATATCGTCGACAAAGAGCTATCTGTCAGACACCGATGTGACGCCTTATCTGACGGCTACAACCTCCGTAAACGAGGTAGACACGGCAGCCGAGAAAGCTATCAAGGCCATCGAGGACGACACCTCGCTCGGCTCGGAAGTATTTAAAAACGCCGTCAGAGTCGTATGCAAGAACGTGCTGATCTTTTCCTCCAACTACTATGACCCCTGGGGCGGCCGGGGCGATTCATCGATGCAGTGCCCTGAGGTGCAGTTCTCGGTGAAGTGCTTCAAAGTGCTGGAGTTTGCATCGAGCGGGTCCATCGGGAATATGAACCTCAATGCATCAACTGTGAATCAGGTCTTTTCAGTACAGGTCGACCAGAAGATAATCCCCGGCAATAACAACTCTGAAACGAACCTCCAATAAGCCGCTACTGAAGGCACATCCAGTCCCGAGAGGCTGCACAACATGGGAAAGGGATCGAGGGATTGAAAGAGATTCTATTCCACTTGATCACTGAACTGATTCCTGGAAATATGAGATCCTGTTTCAACCAGGCTTTTCCTTGCCGCATCAATGTTTTTTCCACTATAATTACATAGGCGGATTATTTCAGGAGATTTGGAGGGGGTAGACATGCGGGACAGAGAAAAGGGGATTGTGCTCATCACAACGATGCTCATGCTGTCTTTCATAATCATGATTGCAGCGCTGCTGATAGTCTCGGGACGGAACACTCTTCTTCTCGGGGCTAGCTACAGCGACAGGGAGCAGGCGCAGTACGCGGCGGAATGCGGACTGGCATATGTGCAGCATTGCATCACAAAGTACAAGAACTGGAAGGGACCTGATGACTCAGCGCTTGAGAGCATCTACGATCCCGGCCTCGTGGACTTTTATGTTGAGAAGATTGGCACACAGAGCAGATGCATCAAGGGAACACTGAACAGCGGGAGCTGTGAATTCTACGTGGTTTTTTACGACGGCTCTTGGGATGCCTCTGATCTTAGGTATGATAAATCAGCCGGCGGCGCGCCGCTCCGCTATTACTCGTGCAACAACCTGTCCAACTCATCCGGGACAGGCCAGTCCATGTATTACAGCGGAACAGACACATCTGCCTTCAAGACGGCTCCTGCACTCTCAGCGCACATTATAGTGGAAGGGAGATGCAGGCAGGCAAAACGCTACACGGAGGCAATCCTGAAGAACGCCCTCACGCTGACAGGCAATTCAGGTACGCTGGCAGGCGGCAGCGTGGAAGGCAACCTGCAGGACTCGAACTCGGTCTTCCTCGTCAACTCCATAGCGTCCGATTCGAGGATCCGCTCGATGGGCGACATCAAGATAAGCACCGGCGACGAAAATGACAAGAACTGCTTTCAGATAGCCAACGGCGGCACCTCATACACAGGAGTCCATGACGGCACCAGGCACACATACGTGAACAGCACTGTCGACCCCGTAACGCATGACAACCAGAGCGATTACGGGATTACCGTCAACGATACGGACGATCAGAAAAAGTTCCTCGACAATGATGCGACGAGGCTCACATGGGACGAAGTGACAGGCGACTATCTCAGCGGCACAAGCTTCAATGACAGCAAGGTGACAACGACCATCGCATCCGGAACTTGGGTGTACAGGCAGACCGCTGCAGGCTCCAGCAACTATGAGCTTTATTACTATTCTGACAAATTCGATCCTGACAACGCGAACGGATTCATCAACGGCAGGACAGGCATCAAGCCGGCCGAATATGCCGGCGACCCGCTGATCCAGGGCTCCGGCCTTACCATAGCCAACAGCGGAAATGCAGTCGATCTGAGCACGCAGACAGGCTCGCTCTTCACGGTGAGCAATCCTGTCGGGGTGAGCGGGAGCAACGGCTTCGCCTTCCTCGTCTACGACTGCGACGCGGAGAATGAAGGGAAGTATCAGCTTTCAACCACTTACAGATCGAGCATGGCCATATCAGGGAGCGGCGATCCATGCCTGATAAGCAACACCGGCGGAGACATCTACATAGGCGGCGAGCTTTCAGGCAAGGGGAAGGTGATCTCAGGCGGGGAGCTGGCCTTTCAGGGGAAATCGATCCTGAAGAGTGAGACCGGCGGGTCCTGCGTGTCGATATATGCGAAGGGCGATGTCACAGTAAGCCCGGTCCAGGGGACAGGCGGAGTCTGTGATCCCAATACGGCGATAAAGGCTGCCTGGGACAGCATTGCCGGAACAGGGACGGGATACTACAGCACAGGAACCAAGAGCTACAAGGAGCTGTGCGAAAAGATTCTGAGCGCTTCAGTCCCGGCAGGAACCTACGGTGGAGCGGTATTCGATACGGCAACGCCGCTCTACAAAGTGCTCTGCGCTTCGAACGGTTTCGCATACGACAAGGCAAACGCCACGGATCTCGTATCCACAACTCTTGCCAAAAACTCGTACATAGGAGAAGGCGGCTCAGGAGGGAACAAGACAGTCACGCTCGGTATGGGCAAATCGATCAACATCAACGGATATCTGATAACAACCAGCTTCAGCTCCCCTCCCGACACGGTAAAGGTAACGGTCTCGCAGAAGCTCATAATAGACCCGCTCGAAAGCTTCAACCGCTTTGAGCCGCCGCAGCTTCTGGCAATGAGCGGCTCAGGTGATATCTCCTTTTCACGAGATGAGGAACCGGGATGGGATCTGGTGGCATCGTTGCTGCCTTCGCCTGCAATAACGTCCGAGACATACACGCTGAAAAACAACAACTTCACTGAAGGCGCCAACAAGCTCACACTCGTTACTCCCTCTGCGCCCGGCGAGGTCAGCGGATACAAGGCGACGTTCGACGTGGATGTGAACGGCACGACGATAAACCTGAACATAAGCTCCAGCTCCAATTGGACGATTACATATCCGACCTCCGGAGAGCCGGGAGCCTCGACAATCCAGATGATGAAATCAGGAGACGAGAAGTTCACACCGCTGGCACTCAACGATACTCTTCTGAACGGCCTGATATACTCGTGGGAGAATATCAAGGCTCCGGACGTGCAGGGAGGCAGCATCAGCATCCGCGGCGGAGTGATAGCCTTTGGAGGCGATCCGTCCAGCGCGGCGCCGGGCTCGAGCGGCGGCAATATATCGTTCGGGAAGGCAAAGACCGTTACGTTCACATACGATCCGGACTTCCTCTTCCCGCTCTATGAGCACGTAAACGGAATCGACACAAAATGCATCTACAAGGGCTTCTTTTAACAGTGAGCCAGCGCCGGGTCTTGCAGCACCTGGAACCGGAGAAGGCACTCAAGCCATCTGCCATCGCCTGAAGGACAGGAAAAGGATCTTCCGGATCTGAAAGAGAACTCACCAGGAAAGATAGCGGGCTGCAGCAAGGCTGAAAAAATGCCGGGACAGCCTGAATGCTGTCTCCTTGAAGTGGAGGATGAACACCATGGCTACAGGCGGGTATGACGCTGAAAAACTGGTCAAGATGGCCAGTCAGGACCTGCAGCGCGCGACTGCAGTGAGAACTGTAAAAGACGAGCTGTTCAAGCTGGGTGAAACGGTGATCAAGATCTCCGGTGAAGGGCTTCCGCCCAGGCTGAGAAACGGAGACATGGCCCACGTCAGGAAGTTCTCCATCAACAAGTACTCGCCTGACGACATAGTCCTCTTCGAGATTGCAGGAGGCCTGAGATTCGGCAGGATCAGGAAGATCTCCGTCACTTCGGCGGGCATAAACATAGCTGTCATCCTGCCCAACAAATCCAAGGAGATAATAGGCCAGAACAGCCTTTTCGGCCGTGTAGTCAGCGTCGACAGGGGCGTGAAGTCAATCCCTGTCTATAATGGCCTCCTGGGCCAGCTCCAGGAGCTCATCTTCCGCGGTGCCTGAACATCAGGCCCTTCCTGGCAGGAAAACGAGAAAGCTCTACATCGGGATTGGTGTTGCCGTCCTGCTCGTCATTTTTGTTCTGTTCCTCGTTTTTTCATTCACATCTCTCGAAAGCCTCCTCTCCGCAAGGCTCAGCAGGGCTCTCCCTAAAAGCGAAAGCTGCGTCGTCAGCCTTTACTCCAGGCCTCCTCTGAAGATATGGCTCGGCGAGATCGATTATCTGCACCTCCGCGCGTCCGGCTCGAGAGACTTCACAGTTGCGCTGAAAGAGCTGGATGTAGTCTGCAGGGATATCAGATTCGACATATTCAGATTGTCAAGGCACGATCTCTCCATGATAAAAGCTGTGAACATGACAGGCACTGCTTCCGTGGATCAGGCTTCGTTGTCTGAATATCTGAACAGCAGGCTTCCTCCCCCCTGGTGGCTCGATGTGAGCCTGCAGGACGACACGATACAGCTGACGGTGAAGGCAGGCCTCGTCAAGTCACTGAATTTCACGATCAGGGGAGATCTGACTGTTCAGGACGGCACGAGGCTGAGCCTCAAGATCTCTGAGCTCTCCCAGAGAAGCCTTTCGGTGAAGAGAGAATATACAGATCTGGTGCTGAAGGCCCTGAATCCGGTAATGGATCTGAAGGATATCAACCTGGCTGGAAAGCTGCTTAAAAAACTGCCGGATGAAGAGAGGAAGCTCTGGACAGTATCAATAGACGATGTCGAGCTCAGGCAGGGGCTGATGACGCTTCGATTCTCGGCCGCGAGGAGCAGACAGTGACATCAGGTCAGCTTCCGGACTGCGTTTTGACTTTATCAATCTCCTCGAGAAGGTGCGCCACATCGGCGGCCACAGGCTCGAAATCCTTGACCTTCAGCAGCTCCGCTTCAGCCTCGCTGCCTCTCCCGAGTCCCAGATAGGCAAGACCGAGCCTGAATCTGAAAAACTTCTGCTCTTCGTCGAGCGAGAGCGCCTTCTCCAGCTCCACAGCCGCCTCTCCGGGCTTTCCGGCCAGCAGATTCAAATATCCCAGATACCCGTACGCCATGGCATTCCTGGGGTTGAGCTCCACCACCTTCAGGAAGGCTGAGTACGCCTCTTCGTGCTCGCCCAGAACGACGAGGTCCAGAGCGACCCTGAAATGGAACAGCGAATCGTCATCCTTCATCGAGAGGGCGCGCCTGAAACAGCCGACCGCCTCGCGGTATCTCTCCATCTCATCGCAGAGATTGCCGAGGTAGTAATAGAAATAAGGCGACCCTTGATTGTCTTTTTCCACTTCCTTGAAGATCTCATAGGCCTTGTCCAGCTCGCCCTTCAACTGCAGGTTCAGGGCTCTGTCGACCGGATCGTGAAAATCCTCTCCTGCAACTATCGGCTCGATGGCAAAGTTTTCTGCATAGCATCGCTCCTCATTCATGGACGAGATCGTGTACGGCCGGGATGACAGATATTCCCTGCTGAGGTCCCTGAACTCTTCGGCGTAAGGCACGACGCTGAAGTAGTCGCTCACCTTGAACCATATTCCGGTGTCCTTGAATGTGCATTCGTCCGGCACGGTTCCGCCTTCGAGGAAGTATCGCCCATAGAGGCGGCATGACATGGGGCGCCACTGGTAGGCCGAGCAGCGCCGGGACTCGAGGTCGTACAGCGGGCACACCACATATCTGAACTTTCCTTCCCCATCTGTCTTTCTGAATATGTAGTCTTTGAACTCATCTACCTTCTCTCTGCCTATATGACGTGTCAGGTATTCCATCTCCATGAGGCCTATTCTGTGAAGCACCACATTCTGGTGGGAGCAGCATCCGAGGCAATCCCTGCAGGGGTTTCCTTCGACAGGCTTGAAGGCGGAATCGAGCTTTTCATAGAACTGACCGAGTTTTTCAATACTGTCTTCCATGTGATGAGCCTCCGGAGAATCTGAATCATATCACGATTCACCGCGGAAGCCGAAACTCCTTTAGATATGTGACCCGGCCGCTCAAACGCGAGATGGCCGTGCCGGTACAGGGGACTCCACCTGAGAGGAGAATAGGCTCAACCGGTGAATAAATGCAGTACTGTCATCACAAGGAGATAAATTGTGAAGCTTGCGCCGGGCCTGCTGCTCGTTTCCCGATACCGAATAAAGCACATTGTCGCCGAAGGCGGCATGAGCACCATATACAAAGCCGTGGACACAAAGACAGGCAACTTCGTGGCCGTCAAGGAGCTGGACGAGATCGACGAGGACAGGGATCTGGCGAGAGAGAACGAGCAGATATTCATCAACGAGGCCAGAATTCTTTCCAAGCTCACTCACAGGAGCATACCGAGGATTCTGGATTTCTTCGTCGACAATAAAAAGAGATATCTGATCATGGAGTTCGTCGACGGCTCGGATCTTCACACGATTCAGAAAAAGCTGGGCAATTTCGATGAGAAGACCGTCCTCGGCTGGACCTGCCAGCTGATCGAGGTGCTCGAGTATCTGCATTCCAGGACACCTCCCGTGATATTCCGCGATATAAAGCCCTCCAATATCATGCTCGAGCCGATGGGGAGGATCAGGCTCGTGGATTTCGGCATAGCGCGCACATACAAACCGGACAGCTACAGGGACACAGTAAACCTCGGCTCAGGTGGATATGCCGCGCCTGAGCAGTATGAGAGGGCAGGCAGGCAGACAGACATGCGCTCCGACATATATTCTCTGGGAGTTACAGTCCATCAGCTCCTTACAGGCATAGACCCGGTTGATATAGGCTTCCGCATCCCTCCTCCGACATCGGTGAGGCCGGAGCTGAGCTCGACGTGGGATGAGATAATCCTTAAAGCCGTCCAGCTGGAGCCGGAAGACAGATACAAAGCCATGTCTGAGATGAAGGACGAGCTGACCACTCTCATGAACACAGTGAAATCGCCGGACAGACAGGCCGCTGAAGCAGATCCCTGCCTGCAAACCGAGCCCTCATGGACCTGCAGAAACAGTGCAGACGAAGAGGCATCTCCGGATGGGAAGAGCACGAGAAGGCCCGGCTCATCTTTCAGGAGATATGCAATGACTCTGGTGCTCGTAGTATTCATCATCGCCGGGCTTTACGCATCGCTCTGTCTGCTCGGCAGCGGAGGGCAGTTCCCGGCCTGGATGAAGGCAGCCATGCTGGCAGGCGGGGCTCTCTGGTTCTTCTTCTGCGGAGCGGCGATCTATTTCATCACGAAGCGCTCGACGTGATCTGCGCAGGTCAGCCTGCATGCTGATTTCCCCGGCTTCTGATGCGCCGTATTCCAGCCTCGAGGCGGCCGGCGCTCCTACTGCTTCTTCACTTCCAGAGCCGTGAAGATCTCCCTTATCTTGTCTGCGAGGTTGCTCGGGGTGATATTGGATTTGTGAAGCAGGTCGAGGGCACCCACTTCCTTGACCTGTTTGAGCAGATTGCTCTGTATCAGATTGGAAAGGAACACGACTGGAATATCGCGCATGGCAGGGCTCTTCTTGAGCTCTCTGCATACGCCGAACCCATCCATTTCGGGCATGAGAATGTCCAGTATTATCAGATCAGGCCTCTCGAGGCGGGCCTTCTCGATGCCTTCCTTCCCGCTGTGCGCTATTGTGACGTTGTAGATCTTCTTCAGCTTCGTCTCGTACATCATCGCGATGATAGTGTTGTCTTCGATGATCAGGATCTTCTTCTTGCCTGGCGTGCGCGGCGCCGGAAGGGTAATGTATATGGTCGTCCCCTTCCCCGGCTCACTCTCAATCCAAAGCTCTCCGCCGTGGTTGTTGATGATGAACCGGGACAGCATCAGAGACAGCCCTATGTTCGAGTCCGACTCTGCCACATCGAGGTCTTTGAAGCAGTAGAACGGCGTGAACAGATGGGCCTTCTCCACTTCGGAGATTCCAGGCCCGTTGTCTCTCACGGCTATGAGCCACTGCTCGTCGCCCTCCCTCGTGATAGTCAGAAAGATATTGCTGCCGTTCTGGCAGAAGAGGATCGAGTTTCCGAAGATCCTCGTGAGAGACTTCTTGAGAGCTTCCCTGTCGCCGAGGACGCAGCATTTATCGCCTTCGATCTTGCCGTCTATCTTGATCCCCTTTTTGACTATCCTCTCTCTGAAGCTCCCCCAGCTCGACGTGACGAGCTCCTTGAAGTCGACCTCGGCTTTGTGGAACTCCCACTGACCTGACTGGAGACGGATCAGATCGACGAGATCCTGCGTCAGATTCCCCATCTGCTTCGTGCTCTGCTTGATATGCGAGACGCTTTCATTCTGCGCGGGGTTGAGAGGGCCGGCCTCACCCTCTATGAGCAGTGATGTATAGCCACCGATTACCGTAAGGATCGATGAGATCTCCATGAAGGCCGTGAGCTGAAACTGGGGATTCTGATAGAGCAGAAAGGGCTCTCCGAATCCACTATCTCCCGTGCCATCGCTATGCTCCTGTGCGTCGTCCCTTGCCTTGTCCTTGTCGTGTGTGGTAAAAAAATTCATAGAGTTCCTCTCAGAGCATGCCGAAAAGAGGTATGTCCTCTCAGACTACCACCTCTACCTGTACTTCTCGCACCAGGGAGAAACCCCTCTTTACTTTGTCCAGAAGGGGTATGGTTTTTCAATGAAGGCTCAGACAGAGGCCGTTTTTTACTCACAAGGGAAATAAATACCGATCAGGAGCGGTGTTTCTGACCGCCACAGGGCTCTACCAGATGGATATGACCTGGACTTTCTTTGAGCTCTGCGATACGAGGCCCTCAGGCAGCTGAAATCCGGCGAGAGCCCTGTCGTAATGGAGAGGGTAGTAGTAGTACGGTGACGCCCTCGGCGAGCCGATGGCGCTCGCCACTATCGAGCCGCTGTATCCGCTGTTGTATGTGTTGCCGTTCAGGTATGCAGTCGCTGCCGGCGCGTATACGACACACGACGTTCCCCACTGCCCCATAAGCTTCGAAGTGCCTCCCCGCAGCTCTATCTGGGTCGTCTTGGAGCTGCCGTATATCTGGAGAGAGGATGGCTCAGTGATCTTCTTCGTATTCTGCGCCTTGTTTACAAGATCTCCGTTTCTCAGGTTTATGTTCTGATCCACGAATACGAGGACCGGGTCCTTCGAAGGCGATGACTCGATTACAGGGTAGTCCTTTGGAGTTCTTGTCGAGCTGTATGAAGCCGTGATGCTGGTGAACTCATAAGATCCGTCTTTCAGCACTAAAGTGCTGCCGTTGTTGAGGGTGACGGCTCCGTATCTTCCAGGCGGCAGGTTCTTCGTGGCTCCGGCCGCCACGGTGACTTTTCCCTTTGAGAGACCGAGGTTCGGGAATGTGACAGCCGGAAAGGACACGGCGCTCGGCATGACGACTATGCTGTTGTACTGGGTCGTCTTGCCCTTGACGACCTTCGCTGGATTGCCTCCGGGGCCTATCGAAATGCTTCCGTATATCTTTGCCTTCGTTCCAAGGTTGATGCCGTTGTTCCTCGTGGTATTGCTGCCTATGTCGCCGTACGTGTTGCTCTGTGTGTCGCTGTAGTTTCCTGCCTGGGAGTTCCAGCTGTCCGTGTTGGAAAGGTATGTCAAGGTCATTCCGGTTGTGTTGCTGAAGAGCGAGCCCCTGCCGAATGGGTTGTAGCCTCCGAGCTGGACGAAAGCCTGTGCAACCTTGCTCTGCTTGACATATTTTCCGACAGACACTAAATGCACATATCCGGGGGGAACAGTACGGCCTTCATATCCCGTTTTGTTCGACGTGCCGCCGAAGTTGTTCGTCGAAAACGGGACGGCCTTCTGGTTGCTGTCAAAGCTCACGGTGTATGTGGCTTCCTTTAATACCGAGAGAGGCACAGCTGCAAAACCTGTCTTCCAGCTCGAGCTTTTCTCGAGCTGATAAAGCGCCTGGGCTATTCCCGCCCTCGACGCGTTCTCGGCTACCCCGCCCTGCTGGACATCAGTTGAGAGCTTTATGTAGGTCTGCTGAATGGTAACGTTGGCAAAGAGAAGTATCGATACTGTCAAAATCATCAGCAGTGTCAGTATCAGAACCGAGCCGTTCTCTCTCCGGCGCGGAGATGTCATCGTCGTCGAAATCGTTTCACGGCGGCTCATATGACCTCCTCAGTTCTGAGGATAGGCTCTACCCTCGAGTTTAATGGCATTTGACCTGCTCGAATAGACGATCTCCGTCCCTATCGAGATATCAACGTATGTCGAATAGGCTGTCTTCGGAGTGATTATGAATGAAGACGCATCGAAGGCAGCGGTGTCGCCGGTGCCGTCGAGCTGCTTCTTGAGCTCTGCAAGGGTCAATCTGGCCGGAGTTGTTGTTGGAGTTATTGCAACTGTCTTCCTGAGAAGCTTTTTTGAGCCTGAAGGCAGGTAGTAGATAGTGTAGCTCTGCCATACCGCCTTCCCTGTGCTCGCTTCCGTCATGAATCTGCCGTAGCGGTCATAAGGCGACATGAAGGAGATGGCGGAAGGAACAGTCGGCGTCGCGGCAAGATCATACGTTATGCTCGACGAGGAGCTGTCCTGCAGATCCCTTGTGAGCCTCGACAGTGAGCGGTATGCGTTCATATTCACTTCAGCCTTGCTGTCGCCTGTCACGCACGACATCTTGGCAGGAACAAAAAGCATCACCAGCAGCCCCAGAACGACCAGCGATAAAGAGCTCGCCACTACGATCTCGATGAGGGTGATGCCTCTTTTTGACACTTTCATTCCTCACTTATCCTTGTTATAAATTACTGTCTGAAATTTTACAGATCTGTCCTTTCCCTTTTCCTTCCAGGTGACAGTCACCAGAATGCCCTCCATCGACTGCTCGCCAGGATCTTCAGACACAGCCGAGACATCTGTCTTGTATAGATAACTCGAGACATATGACACGCCGTTCGTTGCTCCGGGCACCGTGCACTCGCCGCTTTTCAGCACGGTTTTGAGCTGGGCGTATGGAGTGTTTCTGAGCCGCTCCATGATGTTGCTTCCCACCATGGTGGCATTTTTCAGGTTCTCGCCTGATTTAACGCCTGAAGCTGTCAAAGGGACGCAGGAGAGGAGGAAGACGAAAGCAACGCACAGCAGTGCCAGCGCCACCATGACTTCAATGAGAGAGAAG
>Ga0302252_1000070_pt1 | contig 136519 bp, 127 predicted proteins | sample AAG_RA_Leu_MG_FD_193511 | JGI IMG/M metagenome (GOLD analysis project Ga0302252, IMG submission 193511) | Enriched activated sludge microbial communities from anaerobic digester in WTTP, New Holstein, Wisconsin, United States - AAG_RA_Leu | ecosystem: Engineered > Bioreactor > Anaerobic >... | reverse complement strand
TCTGATCATCTGAATCTAAAAATCTTATGTCATCGCCGTCTGACTGCATTTTACCTGCGCTTATAAGGGCTTGGGTGTTTATAGTAATAAGTATTTGATAGTCTGTGAGGAGGGTGGCGTTGGGATTTTCAATCAAAACGGGAATTTGATAGCTCCAGTCAGGAAGCTCTGCTCTTGCTTTAATGCTAAAGCAAAGTAAAGTTGAAGCAATTATAATGTATCGTAAATATTTCATCCAAAAATAGTGGGTTGATGAAGCTCCACAACTTCACCCGCTTCGACTCGCGTCAAGCGAGGCAAGCAGTTACAGCTTCTTTCATTTTCGGGGTTCTGCTGTGGAGCAAAACCCCGTACCGCCCGCCTCTGGCGGGCTGGTGCGTTGGTAGTGCACTATTTTTGCTCCATTGTTTCTATGCTATTCTCTTTTTTAATCGAAAAGAAACCCATAATAAGATAAATAGCATATATCAATGTAAACATGAGGCCAAATAATTTAATTTTTAGAAACGCCATATTACTTAACAAAGTTAACAAAAGCGGAAGGGTAATAGCAAACGCCGTTAAACTGAAAATATTTTCATATTTTAACTTTCTCCCAAATATTACATTTAATAACAAAACAAATAAACTAACAAAAAGGATTTGTAAGATTCTATGAGAGACACTAAATAAAAATCCAAGAATAAGCAACATGGGCCAGCCCATTAAAGAAATTTTAACCACTAAATTTTTCAGAAAATCCTTATTGATAGATAAAAATTTGTCTTTTGCAAACGACACAACAATATATTCATCTTTTTTCTGCGAAGGACGTATGCTGAAACTTTTTACTTTTTGCAAACTATATATTTTTGTTTCCCTGCTTAAACCATCGTCTTTGCTTTCTTGCATAATTAAAGTATCTTTAGTCAAAAGCAAGCCATACGCATTGTACTTATCCAGTGAGGTAATTTGGCCTGTTGTATCAACAATAAAAATATAACTATTTTTCTCTCCGGGTATCTTAATTTCTTTGATATACGGTTGTTCGGCCTCTGCAGTGACTAGACCGTCTTCAATTGAAATCGGAACTAAATATTCATTAACGTATTTTGAAATGGTTTCTTTTTTAGTATCCAGAAAATGAAACGATTTTTTATAAAAAACCGTCGTCCAATAAACAGAAAAAATAAAACTTGTGCAAAAGATAAGTATAAGAAGGTACTTAACCGTATCCTTCCATGATGTTAAAACCAATTTCGGATAAAATTTTGGATTAAAACTTCCTACAAATTGTTTTATAAACGACATTTTTTCTTTATTCATTTTTACCTCTTAATTTTGAAGGGTTTGTTTTATATTAAGATATTTATATTAAACCATAAAAAGTATGGCTTTACAATATTATTTGGGCTTTTAAAATTAAGGTTATGCGGATTGTAAGATTTGAGCGTATGTTTGTCTTAGGACTTGTATATCTTTTATGAGGGTCGCATCAATCGGCGGAAGAGACAAGGATATTATACGACTTTCTAATAAAACTTTTAGTTCATCGTCTTTTAATGAAGTTCCTAAAAGCAGGCTATAAAATTCTTTTATATAATTTGTGTTTTCCGCTATAACCGCACGTGCCAAACCAATAGTGGAGCAAAGATGCAAAAAGTTATAATTCTCCAATTTAAAAACTCTGCAAGCAGCAACATCGGTAAGATAATCCGGCATGTCTTCTTTTTTGAGCAAAACTATTCTTTTTTCCGATCCTTCCCTATCGCACAAAATTGTTTTTGCCTCTTCGAGCGTTACGATTTTTACATCGCCAAGTTTTTTATTTTTTAACGTATCTTTAAATTCGTCTAGATATTCCTCCGGAACAATAATTTCACCTTTCTTATCGCCCAAATCTTCGCTTGATTCCAGAAAAGCAGATGAAGTTGATGATATGTACGAGCTTGTTTGAATCATTTCGGAAAATAAAATAGACCTATGCCGCGCAATAAGTTTGTTTGCATCTTCTAATTTAGACGTACGCATAGGATCGTCTTCAAATCTTTCTTGAACGCGTTCTCCTATATCAACCTTTTGAATAGCATGCTCTGCTTCTTCGCCTAATACATCCGCAAGCATAGAATCATCCATGGCGCTGAAAAACTCTTGTGTCATATAAATAGAGCGATAGGAATTGCCAACAGACTGTCCGCCGCTTCCGGCTTCTGCATAAAGCATTTCCCCTTCCGCATCTAAGAGCGCATAGGGGTTTCTTCCATAAATTTTATTTTTTGTTGTTCCTTTAAAAAGATACATATAAAAACTTTTGCCAGCAGGCAGCGGATTGGTTGACAAATGTGCCTGCAGTTTAGAAAGAATATTTGCCGGAATATCTGGAGGAGCGTGAGGATTAATTTGCGTTAAAACCCCGTTTTCAATTTTAATAATTAAAGTTTCTTGAGCATTTATATACTCTCTCACAAATTGTTTGTGCATATCATCAAACGTTGCGGTTAGATCTTCAAAGTATGGATTGTTTGAATAAGTCCCTCTTGTCCCCAAATGCGTACCTGTGTTTTCTTCTCTAATAACCGGTGCCGCAACAAGTGTAGGCAACAAATCTTCGATCCTGCCGGTAAAAAGAGACTTTGCTACTTTTTCCGAAACATACGAAAGTCCAATAACCTTATCTAAAAGCGCTCTCCGCATGTCTATAGTATTGATATGCGATTGTATAATAACATTGCCTCGCCATCCTCTCTCTCTTATCCATCTTAAAGCTCTTGAAGCCTCTAAATAATATCCTAAAGAATTTGGTTCCCAAAAGCGGTTACCAATATAAAAATTAGAAACTGTAAGATGCACTCTCTCCACATAACTCTGCACATTTGGCGTAAAGTCAAACCACACCGAAAACTGAACAGGAGTTCCTTCGAAAGCATCATTCAGTTCTTTTTCACTTAAGGTTCTTTCAGTTGATAAGAAATTTTCTACGGATAAAATTATTCCCTCGTGAGATGCTTTTTGGGCCTCTTCAGCAATAAGCTTTGTTGTTTCTGGTCTTAAATCTCTCAGGCGAAGCGTTATTAACTTTGCACCTGTATCGGCAGCAAAGTGCACAGCTTCTTGAAGCGCTATTCTGGCAGCTTCCTCTTCTTCATATGCAGAAAAGTCTTTTAGCCTTAACTCTAATTTTATATTCTTTCTTCTTGCGGTTTCTTTAATTAAGGCCCGCGCTTCACCATCAATATCTGTTGGGCTAAAACCTTCAAAATTTATTTCAAAACTAGCAAATCCCGCATCCGCAGCTTTTGTTATAGAATCCTCAATAAGTTCTTTTGGAAAATTTCTCGCGCCTGATTTTATAGACCTTTTTTCCGGTGGCGGTATGTTAAGCCATGGGGAAACTACTGTTGAAAAGATTGCTTCTGTGCTTAATGTTTTTATAATTCTCCTTTGACCTCTTTTCGCATTGGTATATGCGGGATTCTGCGTTAAGCGGCCTACCAAAGCTTGAGAAAATTTATTAGCATATTGGTCATCATTTTCCCAGTGTTCTTGTTTGGGTATAGCTATTTGATCAAATTCTCCAACGAGGGCGTCTGTCTCAGGCAGTTTTACTCTGGCAAAAAGCGTTCCGCTTAATCCCGCCTCTACAACTGGTATACCAAATGTTTCTGTCTGAGAAGGAAAAATTAGAGCATCACTTAAAGTGTACCAATTTGATATTTCTTTCATATCTCCGCTAGCGTGTGGATAAAAAATAACTCTGTCTGCCATATTTAGACTGTTTATTAAATCGGTAAGCTCTCTTAAATATTGTCCGGCGGGCCCCTGTGTCGGCAAGGCCCCCGTGGAATCAGGCACAGTAGCAATTACAAGTTTTATATCCTTGCCCATATCTCTTGCTTTTGCGGCTGCACGTATCGCAACTTCTAGTTTTTTCGTTCTCTCTAGCCTAGTGGGATAAAACCAAATCATTTCCGCATCGTAAAGTCTATGATCAAGATAGAACGAAAGTACGTTTTGGGTAAGTGACATAAATTTTACAGCACCTGTTGAATTTGGGATAACGCTTATTAGTTCTCTTGGAACATAAAAAAGATTTGCTGTCGCGTCCCTTAGCTGCGGAGACACGGCAACATATTCTATATCTGGATGGCAACTAGTTATGGTGCTAAATGGCCAGGAATGTATTTGTTGAGTCAATGTATTATGAACCCAACCTATAAAACGTTTTTTCCCTCTATATTCAGTAGCAAGCTCTGCCAAAGCTATGGTGGCAACTGGATTTGCAGGCATACTCATCATCTGGTGCACTAAAACAACATCCGCATCTTTTATTGATTCGCGTAATCTATCTTTTAACGATTCTATCTCTTTTCTAAAGTAGGGATCCTCTTTATTGATCCCGCTCCAAGCTCTTTGTTCCTGCTCTGATCTTACATCAACTTCAGGGATGAGAATAACTTTAGTCCCCGCACTCTCTAAAGTTACCTTTCCTGCTTCCCCAGAAAGAACCTGTCCGCCAATTAGAGTAACGGGATAGTCAAACATCCTAAGCATACCAGTTTGATCGTTAACAACAACGTTTACTCCACCACCGCCAGGCGGCAGCGAGTATGAAATCATTGCGACTCTCGGCAAAGATGCCGGCTCTATTGCGTTTACCGCCGGAGCTGTGTATGTAGTCTGTAATTTTGATATTGCGTCCAAAACTTGCGGCATCGCAAGGCGTTGCAATCCAAACCGCTGCGCCATATTGTTGATATCAGCCATAAACGTTTGCGTGCAAGAAATGCTCCAAAGCTGTATTATGTTTGATTCGTCATTGTGTTCCGGAGAAGAACCAAATGGCACAGAATGGAATTGCCCTGCATTGTCAATGTGCCAGGTCCATAACTCCTGACGTGAGTTTTGCGAAGTCGCTTCTTCGCAAGACAATAAAATAGAATAAAGAACACCTAAAAAATCTTTATCAACACTTTCTGGCAAAGCATCCTTATATCTTAATAAATATTGGATTAAACCTTGTTTCAAAAATTCCATCTGCCAACCATACATAACACATCCGCCGTACGCATTTCTGTTCACTTCTCTAACTAATGTTTCATTATTGCTTAAAACTGGGGAAGCAACAACAAAACCGGCAGGAGTCCATAGGCCTACGGGATATGGCAATAATAATGGTGTCAACATTTCTAAAAGTTCCCATTCTGCCAAATTTTCATTTAAAAATTTATAAAGCGCATCACTTACAAACAGCTCAACTGGTTTACCATCCGCTGAAAGCGAAGCAGGAAAATACCGGACTCCTCTCTGTAAAATGGCAGGTACGGGACCATCTGGTTTCACAAAATCTCTTACTTTAACTCCAGAGCCCAAATCCCTTCGTAAAAACCACTCATGTTCAACAGCTGTCATACTTCTATTCATAGTAAAATATCTATGAAGGCGGCTTCTTATGTCTTCGGCAGACAAAACCGGTGTTGTAGAATTTCTTAACACGCTGAATGCGTTCTCGGTCTCTCTGGCAATTTTTTTCTCGTCCTGCAAAAATCTTTGAAGTTCTGTTAAACCCTGTTGGGTAACAATTCGGTCTATCAGCTCTATAATCTCGGCTCTGTTTGGATAAAGACTTCTAATTTTCTCTATAATTGTTGCTGCTGTTTGAAAAGCTGTTGGCAATAGTTCCAGATTCACATCGGCAGGATATTGTCCGTAACCTATGCCATACTGTACGTCTCGCCAATTTCCTATAAAGCCCCCTCTTTCAATGGGCACAAGGCCTTCGTGCACCGGTTTTTTTGCAGCAACTGCATCCATATAGTCACGCGCGTGCGACATAACTAAGTTTATATTGCACAAACAAACTATAAGATTCTGGATTTGCTGGCTTCCTTTTGCTTCAATAAATTCTTTTTTTTCCTTCTCTGTTATGTCTGTCCTCTCTAAATACTCCAAGAGAATAGGAAGAAACATAAGGTTTACATCCGGCACCCCATATTTTAAACGAGAGGCTGATTTAGTCTTCAAGCTATATAATTCTCTTGCAATGGATTGCACTTCTCTGTAATCCCCCGTTGAAGATGCTTTACGACAAGCTTGGCAGAATTCTTGTATCAGTTCGCGTGCGACTTCATCGTATACTTCTTCAACGGAAGGCAGCCTGCCTTTCGGATATTGCAGAGAAATCCTGTCAATTATTCCCTGTATTGCTGTGCTGTGAGCACTATTTGTCAGAAGCGGTGCAAAGAGATGAAGCCATATAAGAGTATCCCTTCCAAAATATTGCAAAAACCGGTGTGAGCCTGCTGCAAAAAATTCCTCAAAAGCAAGAAACTCTACATCTTCCAATGTTCTTTTCAAATCGTCTGATCCTTGGGCCTGCATAAGAACATCTTGTTTAAAAAGAGCCTCGGGTTTAATAGGGGTAAGCGGTGGAAAATCTGTAGTAACGCGCATTTTCCATTCTAACGGCTTCCCGTCGTCGGACATTATTCTTATACCGTCGGCATTTAAATCTATTTTGTAATCTTTTGGAAAAACCATCTCAACTATATACAGATGTCCGGAAATTGTGTACCTTAAAATATAAAGTCTTTGATCCTCTTTTCTCTTCTGAAGCCGAAAAACAGGCTTGCTCTGCAAAAGCATTTCATCCAAAGAAATACCTTCTCGGCTTAAGGCAATGCTAACATCAAGCGGTAAAGAATGCACTCTGTGTACAAACTCATCTAGCTCACCAACACGCTGCCAATCCCCTTCCAAGCTGGTCCAATCTCTGATGTGTCTCACCGTATCTAAAACAATATTATTTTGTGAAAATACAGCTTCGCTTGATGATGATTTAACATGCAAGGATACTCCCCTTCTCTTTGTTGTTTCATTTTCTATGCTTTGGATTTCATCTACCACAAAAGGTGTGGTTGAATTAGAATCAACAAAACCCACGCCAGCATTTCCGTTTGGAAAAGCAACTATTGTAACTGCCCCTTTTGTTCTTTGATGCCCGGTAACGATATCGCATGCTACCTTTTGTTTACTATTTTTTATAAAATTATGTTGCTGGGCACCTGCACTTCTTTGAAACTGAATAGAATCTGCTTCTGCGCCATATGTTGGTTCTTGCGAAATACTATCCCAGTTTATTTGGCCATTATCTTCTTGTATCACCTGCATAAGCTGGAAAGAACCTTTTTGCGTTCCTGGTATTACCGCCCATGCTGATGGGTCGTTGCCGCTTATAGTATGCCCGAAACGGTCAGTTTCTCCTCTGAGAAAAGAACCTATATAACTGTGTGGGGGCTCCCACGGAAAAGAAACACCTGTGAAAATCTCCTCTAATCTATACCGGCCATTTTTTGTTATCCCATTGATTTTAGTTTTTGGAAAATTTGTTGTGTCTTGCGTTACTATTGAAAAAATATATGTTCCATTATCGGCAGCTGTCTTGATATAGAAATTGAAAATATCATTGGCTGATCCTTTTGAAATAAGTTTTATCTGTATCACTTGTCGTAAATCAGAATGCTCCTGTTCAAGCCAACTTATTGTGTCCTTGTATTCTTTGATAATAGAAGGCGGCAGGGCGCTTTCCTCTTGGATTACACTGTTTGTGATAAAATCTAAAAGCGCCAATATTCTTGCTTTTTTATTAGCTACAAAAATAGATTCGCTTGGTAAGCTTTCTAAAATGGAACGAACATGCTTTAAAACACCCATGTTTGATTCTAAATCGCCCGTTCCATTTTTTGTTGCGGTATAATCTCTTAAATTAACAGACAATTCTTTATCAAAGGTAAGATTAGCAAATTCTTTTGCTAACTCTGGATCACTGATATGCCCAGAAGAATTGATCTGTCTTTCTATTTCCTGATTGGCTTGTTCAAATTCTCCCAATAATAAGTCAGCCTCTTGTATGCTTTGTGGGTTATTTTGAGTAAATAAACGATTCATCAAGCTTGAGCGCGCTCTTATTTCGTGGAATAATTTGCCGACGATAAAATAAATATTGTCTAATTCGTCTTCTCTGACCAATACCGTAATATACTTTGATGAAGCATGACCACGCACTTCTTTTCCTGCAGAAATCGGAAATTTTTCACCATCCCTTATGACCAAAATTTGTAATTGCACGCCAAGTTCTTTTTCTAGACGGTGTACAATGTTTTCCGCGCCAATTTGCATAATCGCTTTGTTAAAGACTTCTCTGATTGCAACAAGTGCGTCACCGAAATCTAAAACTGGATCTATAGTACCTGAAATAGAGTAAATGCGATCTACGTGCTCGCGTATAAATGGATCTATTTCCTGATCGTTATGAATATCATAGCGTTGCTGCATTTGCATAAGCATATTTTCGTAGTTTTCATCTTCGCCTGGCACAGGGGATAGATTTTCCCATTCGCCGTAGGTAGAACTAGAGAAAAATAATGAAACGGAAATAAAAACTACGATAAATTTATAAAATTTAATTTTTATCATATTGGAATTTTCACAGTTTTTTAGGCCTATTTATATGTTATAGGGAAAGTATACGTTACTTGCTAACAAAAAGCAAATAATCTAACTTTTTAATTTTTTATGGGAAACTGGTTTACTGTTATGTAATTGGATTAGTTTTGAGCGGCACTTTCACCGGCAAGATAACCTGTAGAAAAAGCTGCTTGCAGGTTAAAACCGCCTGTATCTGCAGCTATATCTATCATCTCGCCTGCAAAATAGAGGCCTTTTGTTATGCGGGATTCCATAGTTTTGGGGTTTATGTCTTTCAGGGAAATACCTCCCTGCGTAACCATAGCATGATTCAGGGAGCCGGCCTTGACGATTGTTAACGGAAAGGTTTTAAAAAGTATAACTATTTTTTCTTTTTCTGATTTAGTAATTTGGCTTATTTTTCTTCCTTTTTCAATTTTTGCAATCTCCAAAAATACAGAAACCAATGCTTTCGGCATGAAGCTTCTGATAACATTGGCTACCGCACGGTTCGGCGTAAGCTCAAATTCTTTGTTGATTCTGTTTTTTAATTGCTCCGATGAAAGCGCCGGTTTTAAGTCTATTTCTGCATATACTTTTTTATGAACATTTAACCAATCAACAACATTACCGCTTAATGTTAAAACCAATGGCCCGGATATTCCGAAATCTGTAAATAAAAGTTCCCCTATTTCTGAAATGATTTCTTTTTTTTCAGTTTTGAATTTAATTTTTATATTTTTTAATGTAAGTCCGCGTAATATTCTCGGAAATTTTTCTAAAGTTTCAAGAGGAACTAACCCCGGTCTTAAAGGCATGACTTTGTGCTCTAACTTTTTGGCTATTTTAAAACCATCACCCGTAGAACCTGTGAACCCATAAGAAATACCGCCTGTCGCTAATATAATTTTTGATGTTTCGATAACTTCATTGTTATCAAAAATAATTTTTTTAACACTATTATTTTCTGTAATTATATCCTTGATACATAAATTATAGCGTATGGTCACATTATTCTTCTTAAGCTCACCTAACAAAACATCAACTACACTTTTAGATCTGTCGGTAACGGGAAAAATCCTTTGTTGTCTTTCTGTTTTAAGTTTTAGTCCTCTTTTTTCAAAAAAATCAATTAAGTCATAATTAAAAAATTTCTTAAATGAATCGCGCAAAAATTGTCCGTTTTTTGAAAAATGATTTAGAAAAGTATCAAAATCACACGCATTTGTAATGTTGCATCTTCCTTTGCCCGTCAATAAAAGTTTCACTCCTAATTGACTGTTTTTTTCAACAAGAACAACTTTTTTGCCAAGCTGTGCAGTTCTGATTGCTGCCATAATACCGGCAGGTCCGCCGCCTATAACGAATATTTTTTCGGATATCATATGTTTTGTGGGGTTTTTAAAAGATACGAGGTTGGAAAAGTTATTTGTTTATATAGACCTTATAATCAACGTCTTGAAAAAGATTGTATTGAAAACGCCTTTTGTTTATCCACGCAGCATCTATGCGGTTATATTTTATCATATCGTATAATTTATTGAATCTATCTATGTGATCTTTCACGCGTTGCGAAGCATAATAGCTGAACGTATTTGTTTTCATCATAAACGACCAATCGCTCGCCTGGGCCAATAACAATTCTCTTGCCAGATGATTCAATGCCATTTCCAAATTACCGTTTGCGTTTGGAAAATTATTTGCCAGCTCTGACATGCGTTCCACCATCATATGAAGATGTGGATAAATCCAGTCATTAGCACCGTTTAGCCAAACCTCACTATAACCTTTATACCCCCAGCTTGAATACGAGGGAGTTATAACCTGATATCTATCATATTTTTTGAGATATTCTACCGGGGTAGTAAGTTTAAACACTTTCTGGTCATAGCTAACTTTTCTTATCACAAAATTGAGCCAGTCTATTCCCTCAAACCACCAATGCCCATATAGTTCCGCATCATAAGGCGCAATAATAATAGGTTTTCTATCCATTTTACCGGCAATGTATTCTATTTGTTTTTCTCTATTGAACACAAAATTACCTGCATGATAGGACGCTGTATCTCTTGCAGCATCCGGGTTGTAAATATCCTTATAATCTGTTTTACCTGTTATGCGGTGATACTTGATGCCTATATTCATACGCGTACCGTCACCGTTGAGATAAGGCTTCACGTAATCATGGTCCAAATCATATCCTATGTCTCTGTAGAATTCTCTGTAATTGAAGTCTCCCGGATATCCTTCTTCTGCGCTCCAAACTGCTTTTGAAGATTCCGAATCTCTTCCGAAGACTGCTACTCCAGACTCGCAGAAATACGGACTATAAACACCAAAAGACGGCCTTGGTTCTGCAAATAAAATACCGTGTGAATCGAGAATAAAAAATTTTATCCCAAAGTCTTTAAGTATACTGTCAACGCCCGGATAATGGCCGCATTCCGGCAACCAGATACCTCTCGGGGTATGACCAAAAATCCTTTTATAAGTATCCACTGCTATTTTGACTTGTGATCTAACCGCCTGCGGATACTGCGACATAAGAGGTAAAAATCCATGAGTACCGGCACAAACCATAATTTCAACTTTCCCGGATGAATCAAACTTCTTAAACGCGTTCAGCAATCTTGAGCCGTACTTATCGCGGTAAATATAAAGCGCTTCTCTAAAAAGGTTATTATACATATGGGCCAGTTTGTTTATCTGGGGATATGGCTTCGTGCGTTCTATTTCTTTGTATGAGAGCTCAAGTAAAGATTCTAGTTTTTTTGTATACCTTTTGTTTAACAAATCATCTTCCAACATGGCCATCAAGGTAGGGCTTAACGATATAGTAAATCTAAAATCAACACCGTCTTCCAAAAGCTTATCTATCATTTTGATAAGCGGTATATACGTCTCCGTTATACCCTCGTAAAACCAGTTTTCTTCCAGAAACGATTCATGTTCCGGATGCCTTACGAAAGGAAAATGTGCATGTAACACAAAAGCTAAATATCCTTTTTCCATGTTTTGCCTGCTTTATTTACTTTTTGTTTTTCTAATAAATGTTAAACTTGCTAAGCCTGATATGAGCGCGGAAAATAACCCTTTTTTAAGACGATTCTTTAAAAACTCTTCCATTAGCTCCGACCTATTCCAGGCCGTAACAAATCGCTTACGTTTCTTTCGTATCTTAAAAATCTCCATACCAGGTGAAGACATTGATTTATTAAGCTGCCTGGTAAAAAATTCTTCTAAATCTTCTTCGTCATACATATTTAAACCGTATGAAAGACATGCGAATTCCCAATATTTTTCGCTTGAAATTAACCATTTGGCATCTAAGACATCAGACATACCAAACCGCGGTGTTTGCACAGCATTTGAACGGGCAAGAAGGTAAAAATTACCTTGTTTTGTTACCATTCCTATTTCAACACACCATGACCTGTTAGGATAATTTACGTCAATATACCAGGTCTTCGCTAAATCTTTAAGCGTAATATCAAAGTAACTATGGGATTTAAAAGTTTTGAAATAATCTATATAGGTTATGTCGTGAACACGCAAAACAGACCTATCAAATTGTTCGCCATTATTTGCTATCTTGTTAAAAGTTTCTTGTTCCGTTTGGGGTGTTATTTCCCAATAGGTGAAAATCCACCACGGATCTCTTATCATAGCAACAATTCTATCTTTACCATATCCCGTGGGTAAATTTATTTTTCTTGATATGTGCTCATGTTCAGGATGAAGATAAAATTTTGATGCTTCTATTTCTGTTTTTAGATTATCGGGAACTGCCATTTTAAAACCTCTTATTAATTAATTTTCCAGTTAATTTTTAATTCCCATCGGTCTTTGTCGCTCAAATCCACCTTCCATTTAGGTAATATGCAGGAACATTGGTAATGCAATTCGTATGCCCTCTCGGATTGAGAAACAGTTTCGACCGGAAAATACAAAATATCTGTCGTGGCTTGCGAAAAATCTAGTGTAAAATTAAATTCTTCTGTGGAATCTTTTATACCAAAAGATCTGCAATTTTCTATCTGACCGCTTGAATTTACATCTGCTATTTTTTTATCATAACACGCGTAGCTGTATCTGTCTGAATTAAGATATGGTGCGGTAATATTAAATTCCACGGCAAGATTTAATTCTTGAAAAGGTATCGCGCCTTTTTGTTTTTCAATGATATAACAAATTACAATTGTTGAGCTATCGGAAAATTCTACTTTTTTGTGTATCGTGCACTCTGTACCTAATATTTCGGCATTGGCGCTTAATGTAATGCCTTGCTTTGCTTTAGATGCATTATAAGCTTTATTCGAAAAATTATCCAGCTCTTTTATGGAAGAAGTTATGGCATCTTTTAAGCTTAAATTATCTGTAAAAAGATAATTACGCAAACAATATCTTGGGAATTTATCGTAAATTAACTTATCTTCAACACCGTTTTCCACAATTTTGTTGTCTTCATGAATAGTATGCACTCCGGCTTGCTTTTCATTTTTAGCGTCTATTATCTTTTTATGATAAAATTCTTTTTTCCTTGAGAGCGTGTTGATAAGATTAAGCGATAAAGGTTTGTAATCAATTTCTTTTATTACTCCGCCGTCCGTAGGGTCAAAATATATGGAAAAGTTTTTATTTTCCATGACTATTTCTTTATTCCCTGCAGAATCTAAATTTATTTCATCGATATTAATCCAGTTTTTATCATTTGGATGAAGGATAACATCGAGTTCGTTGTCGGCCTTTATAAGATTATCATATATTGCTTTTCTTAAATGGTATAAATACAAACCGCCAAAAACTCCGTGCCAGTACGCACAATTGCACTGCCCTTTGTACAGGCTTATCATTGCTTTTCTAGTGTCTTCTTTCCCTTGAACTTCTTTTATGCTTTTGATTTTTTTACTCACGTATAACATTTTTTTACGCATATGTTCGGATTCAGGATATTTTTTAAGAAAATTAAGCCAGTTTCCACCCGACCAATCCATCATCTCTTCATATGAACCCTGGGGAATGGTAACGGTTGCTTTTGGCCCATTGTTTGTGTCTTTTAGATAGTCTGATAATTTAATTGTTCTTATCCAATGCTTGTTTTCTTCAAGCATTTTAAAAAAATTATCCAGCCATTTTTCTTCAAAAACCCATTTATGCGTGCCGGGCCATTCACCGAATTTTTCTCCATCATCACCATACGTAAAAAGCACATTGTTTTTTGTAGCGGATTCTGATCTGAAATAGTTAAGAATGTCATCGGAAAGTTTAAAAGGTATCATATAACGCAGATTTTTATTAGAAGGAAAAACTGCGATTTTTTCGGTACCAGTTCCGGTAAAAAAGTAGTTATTTATATCATCCCTTGCTATACCGGCTCTCAACAAATGGATATCGTCTAATATAATGTAATCAATCCCAGCATCATGAATTGGATTTACAAGCTCCGGCGACCAAACACGCTCGGGAATCCACATACCTTGTATTTTAAAATTAAATTTCTGCAATATTTTTTCTCTCATCAAATCAATCTGGCCTTTTATGTCATGGCCAGGTATCGCGGTTAAAATAGACTCGTAATAAACACCCCCTACTATTTCAACTCTACCCTCAGAAACCATTTTTTGTATAAGAGATATAATATCGCTATGTTTTTTTTCTAAATAATCAAAAAGGCATCCGGAAATATGAATATTTGCTTTGATATCTGGATATTTGGCTAGTGTTTCGAAAAAAGGTCGGTAACAAAATTGGCAAGCTCTGTCTATAATATTTTCAAAGTTGCCGACAGGTTGGTGAAAATGTAAGACTAACGCAAAATTAATTTGATTCATATTATTTAATTACCTTACAAAAATAGTTGGTCGCGTATCTTGCTTGCAATACTTCTGGAGGCAACCCATTTGTAATAAAACTGAGTTTTTATATCGGTGGGTCCATCGGAAGATTTTATAGACCTAAAAGCATTGACTATTACCTCTTCCTGCATCATAAGGCCTTTATTTATTAAATTCATATCCCATAGTCCATATTTTTTATTTGCCCACCAAAATTGGCAACTATGTATGGCTCTGTCGAGTAAAAGCCTTGCTATTTCGTAAAAACGCTTGCTCTCCTGGTTGCTTTTGAGTTGGTTGGCTTTTTCTATCAGTTCAAAACATATATTAACATGCTCCCATTGCAACGAATGCACAACATTGGAAGGGTCTTGCCACAAAGGATAGAAATTGTTGTTTTGCAAGTCCGCGCCGGTACTGCTCCAGGACGACGGAAAAGGAGCTTTTGCATCTCTGGTAGGAAATTTTTGTAATAATTCGCTTATCGTAACTACCTCAATCTGTTCTTCCTTTATGCCTTCCTGTATTTTTTTATACATATCAGCAAGATCTGTGCGCTGCTTCAGGTCTTTATGATTGGTAATGCCTTCTATAATTTCGTAAGCTTCGGCCAAAAAAAGTTTCTCCCAGTTTTGTATATGGTGACCAAACGTTTCTGCATCCATTGCCGTTATTACATAAGTATCATTTTTTGCCCTGCTTTTATTCAAATCCAAAAGTTCTATAATGAACGTGGTACTGTTTATATTATGAAAGCTTATTTTATTGCTTATAATATCATCCCTATAGAAAACATTAATCCCTGACCGGGTTTTGTGAATTACATCTAACGGCCAATTTTCTGAACATGCTATTCCGCTTATTAAAATCCATTTATACCCCATTTTATGAAGAAGCACAGCAACATCATCTGAATAACACATCTCTGGAGGAAAAAAACCAGTCGGCTTATAAGAATCTTTGAAAAAATATGAGTTGGTCTGTCTGTTTTGTTCTATTTGTCTTTTTGTTTCTTCTTCCGGAATTAAAGGAAGTATCGCATGATATTTGGCCGAATCAACAAATTCAATCTGCCCTTTTTGACCAAGCTCGCAAATTGAATCGATAATATCTGTATAGCCATGATCATTAAGCATCTCGGTGAGCACACCGCATATATTCGCAGTAAGTCTTGAAGTGGGATGCGTTAAAAGCATTTTCAGAAGAGGCCGATAGGATTCATTTGCAATTTTTTTAAGTATTGCATGAAATTGAGTAGGCGGCTGATAAAAATGTAAAAAAGGAGCCCAATAAATCATAAGTTTTTCCTCAATGACCCGCCATATTCTTACAAAATAGAAGAAGGCGGGGAATTGATCCCGTCATTCGCCGGAGGCAAATGATCCCGAATCCCGAAACACCGGGATGAGGGAAGAACCAGGGATCTAAGTTTGCTTTGTAAGGTAATAAACTAAAAATGCCTTCTCCAACACTTCATGCTGGAGCAAGGCATTTAAGATTCTCATGCTTGATAGGCTTACTTTATATTTAACTCGGATTTTACTTGGCGCTCTGCTTCTAACCAATCAGCAATATCGTTTCCGTTGCTGTATCCTCTTTTTTCATAAATATAATAAGCCCTCTGCTGTATTTTATTCAACAGATCATCCTGGCTAACATTTCTTCTGGTTGTTCTTCCCAGGGAAAACCTTGAGCTGTTGTTATCGGTTGTTTTTCTGGAATTGGTTTTTGTTCTAAGCATAAATATCCCTCCTTTTATTTACACTTTTACGTTTTGAATGGCATAAGCAGATAAAAAATAGAAAGACGATAATCGATTATATACCTACTCTTAAAAAAGTCAAGAAAATTTAGATATAAAGAATATTTAGTTATTATTATATTTCTGATTCCAAGTGCTTTATTAAGGCATCGGCTTCTTTTACAATTTGGGCGGACAGCATTTTTGAAAGCTTTATTTCGTCCCTAAGCGACCGAAGTGTACCCAAAAACCTTTTAACGGTTACCAGACGGCGTTTATTTCTTGCTTCCTGGGGTTCAACTTCCTCCCTTCTTTTTATAATGGCTGTTAGATCTTTTCTGACTTCAACGGCGCTTTTGCCTTCTTTGAGAACTTTGTTTTTTATCATTTCGTAATCATTCTGATCTATTTTTTTCTTATCGCTAGCATTCCTTAAAATATCGACCGCTTCATAAGTAGGCAGTGCGGAAGGAGCAGTTTCTTGGAGATATTCTTTTGTAACATAATTTGGCTCTTCTTTTTCCAAAAAATAATATGACCTAAGCAGTTTTTGCGCTGTTTGCTTACGTATACCTATCTCTTTTGCAGTATATATATCGAATGTTGTGTAACCCCAGCTCTTATAGGCTTTTTCCTTCCAGGCGCTATAAAGACACTGGCCCAATTCTATCCATGATATTTTAAAGTTTTTTGCGCTTTCAAGCACTTTGTGCCGCAGGCTTTCAGGCTCTGCCATATCCATTTTTTTTTCTATGTTTTGAAGTATCTTGCTTTTGATATCTTTCATATAGTACTCCCTTTTAAAAATTTGCAGGACCTTTTAGCATAAGCAACACTGAAATAAGCTTAAGTATCTGTTTTTGTATAAAAGAAATTGCTGGATCTATTACGCCGGTAAACAGTAAAATAAACAACAAAAAAAGTCCAAAAGGCTCTATTAATAAAAAAAATCTTTGCAGTCTCGCAGGCAGAAAACCCATCAGAACTTTTGAACCATCAAGCGGAGGAATGGGCAGCAAATTAAAAGCTCCTAAGATAATATTAATTTTTGATACAATTAAAAGTACGGTTTTAAAAATTTCATTTGAGTTTATATACGGTATCTGCAGTAATAAAATCGCAAGCGTTGCAATTAATATATTCGTAAAACATCCTGCTAGAGAAACAAAAATCAGACCTATTCTAAAATTTTTTATTTGATGATAATTCACCGGCACTGGTTTCGCCCAACCAAAACCAACTAAAAATAAAAAAATCATCCCTAACAAATCTATATGCACAAGCGGGTTCAATGATAATCTGCCTTCTCTCTTCGCCGTATCATCACCAAAAAGATAGGCAACAAAACCATGCGACACCTCATGAGCTATAACAGAATAAAGCAACGGAATAAAAAGCATCAAAAAAAGAAGCGGGTTAGATAAAAGTAAAGATAATAGTCCGATTTTTTTCTCCTTTCACCAAAGCATTAGGCCTGTAATAGGATCATATTTCCTGATGAATTTTTTGCCGGTTAATTCTTTTATATAATATTCGGCTGCAAAAATTTTTGTTCCGGGCATTAGGTGGCCACCATAACATTTGCCTTCATGATCAGCGAGAGTTATATGCGCATGCGCAAAAATTTCAGACTCTTTTTTAGAAATGTTGCCCATACACGAAGTGATTTCTAATTTCTTTTTTAAATTTACACAATAGACATATTTCTTTTTGTTCTGGTCGTAATATCCCATTTTCGCCATGCTTACAGCCCCGATAATATAAAAAACGCCTAATTCGATATTATTTCTTTTGCATAATTCATTTATTGAACCGAGTAAATCTTCACCCGTCTTAAATCTTCCCAAAAAAGTTCTTTTCTCTTTTAAAGACATTTTTCTCCATTTTGTCAAATCAAAATAAGGAAGGTAGCCACAAATAAGTGGCGGTGTGATTAATATACTATTTTCCCTGCTTTGTATGAAAAAAATTCTTCTGCTGATCTGTTTATTTCGTCTTGAGAACTTTTTTCGATTTCTGTAAAGGCAGCAGCTATACGAAGCATTCTGGAATTTTTAGGTTCTTCTACTCGCAAGACCTTTCCCTCACAATTCACCGGCTCGCTAATAGTAGGAAAATTTATCTTAATATCAAGCAAAGAGCCCGGATTGATTTTTTGGTTATAATAGAATAATATGCCGCCTGCTCCAAGATTATCAACAGAGACCATATCCCAACCACTCAATATCTGTTTATCTTCTGGCTTAATTCTGAAACGTACAATAAACTGATTTTTTATTCTCTTATATTTTCTTTTTTCAATAAAACTAGTCTGAAGCAGGTCCTTTTCCATGTGATACCCCTTTGGTATTACGACATATATTTTAGAACCTGTGCAACCTATTGTCAACCTCTTCAGCACAGAAGAGTTTTTGAAGTTAGAATACGGAAAATGAAGGCCGTATGACAGAAAACTTATGCTTTTCCGTATTCTGCCATCCGTCCTCCAAACTACAGACTATAAACTAAATTAACCAAGTATATTGGCCAAATCAGCTTCTGCTGTTGTCGTCGGTTGTATATTAAATTTATCAACCAACACCTTGAAAACATTGCTAGAAATAAAAGCTGGTAAACTTGGTCCTAAACGGATATTTTTTATACCTAAAGATAAAAGTGTCAAAAGAATACAAACTGCTTTTTGTTCATACCAGGAAAGAACCAGGGAAAGCGGTAGTTCATTGACCGAACAGCTAAATGTCTCGGCTAATGCCTTGGCTATTACAATCGCTGAATAGGCATCGTTACATTGTCCGCAGTCTAAAAGTCTCGGGAAATTACCTATATAACCAAAATCCAAATCATTAAACCTGAATTTTCCGCAGGCAAGAGTAAGAATTATGCAGTCTTTGGGTACTTTTTGAGCAAATTCAGTATAATAATTACGTCCTGGTTTCGCACCATCGCAACCGCCAATCAGAAAAAAGTGTTTGATTTTGCCTGTTTTTACAGCTTCTACAATTTCCCCAGATAATTTTAGTACCGTATCATGTGCAAAACCTACTACTATCTCCTTTTTTATTTCATCCTTTTCAAAACCGCCAAGACTTTTTGCTTTATTTATCAAAACAGAAAAATCTTTTTTATAATTTTTGGAGTTAATGTGCGCAAGTCCAGGCCAGGCAACCAAACCCGTTGTAAAAATTCTATCTCTATAGGAATCTTTAGGTTTTTGTATGCAGTTTGTTGTCATTAAAATAGCGGCCGGTATATTATCGAACTCTTTCTGCTGGTTTTGCCATGCAGTTCCGTAATGACCTATTAAATTTTTAAATTTTTTTAGCTTAGGATAGCCGTGCGCAGGAAGCATCTCACCGTGGGTATACACATTTACACCGCTATTTTCGGTTTGTTCTAAAAGTTGTTTTAAATCATGCAAATCATGGCCGGAAACAATAATGGCCGGGCCTTTTTTAACACCTAAACTTACTTTTGTCGGAACGGGATTGCCAAAAGTAGAGGTGTGCGCACTATCTAATGTTTCCATGCATTTAAGATTTGCCTGCCCAAATTCCATTATTAAATCAATCAAATCATTAGCGGTCAACTTATTATTGGTTAAGGCTTCTAATCCTTTGTAAAAAAATGCGCTGACTTCTTCATTTTTAAAACCTAATATAAAAGCATGGTCATAATATGCGGCCATACCTTTTAATCCGTAAAGAAGCATTTCTTTCAAGCTTTTTATATCGCTGTCTTCGCCTGTATCAGCTTTTATGCCAACAGCTTCACCTTGCCCAAGCAAGTCTTCCTTGGAATCTGCAGCTTTCCAGCCCGCAATATCAGATAATTTGCCAGCATAATCTTTTTTATTTTTATTTTTATACTCTTCTAAAAAAAAATTTTTGAGTTTTTCTTTCATTTCATAAGCTTTTTTGATATATGTTATAATTCTATCAGAGTCAAAATCTACGTTTGTAATCGTTGTGAAAAGCCCTTCTGCAATAAAATGATCCGCTTCGTCATTCTTTATTCCAAGTTCTCTTGATAACTTTCCATAAATTGCAAAACTTTTTAGGGAATAAATCAGTAAATCCTGTAAAATTGCTACTTCATTTTCTTTTCCGCAAACACCTTTTTGTGTGCATCCTGTACCGCCGGCTGTTTGTTCACATTGTCTACAAAACATTTTTGCCTCCTATTAAAAAATTGTTTAAATTCTTATCCGCATTCGCGCAAAAACCATAGCTGTAAAGTTATTGTGTCAATTATTATAATAATGACGCTAATTTTATTTTTTCAAACTTTTTGACAATTAACTGCTCTATATTATTAATTTCTTTGCGTAAACGGCAACTTTTTTTGTTTGGGCATATTTTTTTTCTGAAGAAACAGTGGGATAGCTGAATCTTGCCTTGGAATATTTGTATCATATCTGCCAGGTTCATTTCTTTAATTGAATCATCAACTAAAAATCCTCCGCCTTGGCCTTTAACAGATTTTAAAATATTTTCACTCTGCAAATGTTGCAATATTTTCCTTATAAAAGGACGCGGCATGTTTAGGTTTTTTACAAGTTCTGAAACAGAAACAACATCTTTTTTGGATTTTAATATATATACAAGCGCTCGTATCGCATAATCTGTATTTCTTGTTATAAGCTTCATTTAATATCCTTTCGTATGAAAAAGTGGGCAGTTTAGCGTCATGCCCAGGACACACTACTGCAGCCTTCTTTGCAATGAGCAACAGGTCTCAGCATATATCTAGTCATTGTAAACATACATCCTCCTTTTTTATTTGTTAGACAGAGCGTTTATTTTTCACCCTTAACCTTCGTCTTTTTAACATAGCAAGTACTGCTATGCAAATTTGTTTCTTTGCCATTTTGTTTTTTTGATCCAAATTTATAACATCGGCAACCTGCAAAATCAGGTCCTAAACAACCTGCTGATAAAACCTCTATTCTATAAAATGCATCCAGTATTTTCTGTAACATATTCCATCACCCCTTTACCATTTTTATTTTTCTTGGTTAAATGATACCATTATAGTATCATTTTGTCAAGAAAAATTTTAAATGACGCATCAGTTTATAAAAAATTAAATTTTTATTCAAAAAATAATTGACAAAACCATACCATTGGAGTATATATAGCCTAAACATAAATTAAATAATATTGCCATATAGTTTGTGTTAAAATTGCCTAGAGTTTCTCTTACAAAGGAGGAGAAAATGAAAAAGTTTTTGGTCGCAGGCATAATCGCATGCGGTTTTTTTATAGTTATGCCTATATTAACTTGGGCACAGGAAGCAGAAAATGCCTACTTAGAAACAAGCGACGGAACAGTGGTGGCTATCGATAAAGAAAAAAATGAGATAACGATAAGTGAATACTACTGGTCTACTGACGAAGAAAAAGAAGTTGTTTATTCGGTCCCAACAAATGTAGAACTTGAAAATGTTGCAGCTTGGCAGGAAATACCGGTAGGCAGTTACGTTGATATTGAGTATACTGTGGGGCAGGATAATAAAAGGATTGCCCAGTATTTGAGTGTATACAGCGCTGTTTCACCCGAAGACACAGAGGAAGAAGTTTTTGTAAACGAATAAGTACTTTTTTCTTGATTAAAAAAGTAAATGGCTATACAAGTAATATCGCAGGCGCTTAAGCTTTATAAAATCTATAATTTTAAGGAGTAACGGTAACATGTGTTGCGAATCATGCCCTAGATACGAGGAATGTGCCATAAACGGTCATTCAAAAGATGAGTGCTGCAAAAAATGTCCCGATTGGATTGAATGTGCAGGTGCAAAAGAAACTATCGCTGATAGCTACGGCATTTGGCAGGAAGAACAATAAAATTTTACCCTTTTTAAAACAACAAATACCTCAAAACATTAAACAGTTCTAAAAAATTAGTTAAATTTTTCAAACAATTTATCCGCAACAAATTTTCCAAGACCATAATTACCGCAAGCGACTGTTATTTGAGTTTCCTGGTTGTCTTTTTTTTCAAGATATATGCCAACTTCGGTTGTGTTTATACATCTCGTGTAAACATTATTAAAACTCATAGCAGATATATAACCATGTCCTTTGCTTCTACTATAAATGTAGGATTTTAAATCAAGTAGGGTTTTTTCTACCTTATCATAGCACTCATCATAAGCGCACTTAACCGTCTTAGAATAGCTAGCGCCTGTTTTGCCGAACGGCTGAGAAACGTAATTTCCTGATATATAACCAGCTATATATTTCGGATTACAGCATCCGGATAATATTAAACCCATTAAAAGCAGTAATAAAGATATTTTTTTCATTTTATCCCTTTATTTTTCCTATCTTTGTTAAAAAAATCTAATGCTTCTTTTTCATTATTGAAAATTTTTATGACATTACTGATTTTTAAAATTTCCGCTAGACCCTTAGTCTTTGATTTTAAGCTAATTATGCCTATGTTTGGTAAATTATTCAGATAATTTTTTACCATTGAGATAAGACATGCAAACGCTGTTGTATCTATATTTTCTATCTCGTTTAAATCTAGCACTATCGCCTTTATTCCTTTTTTCTTGCTATATTCCCTAAGGGCAATGCAAATTTCAGGAGTCGAATCTGCTATAAATTTATTTTTTATCTTTACCACACAAACCCTATCCTTATATTTCACGCCACCTATATACGCTGTACCCATCTATTTGAATACTCCTGTGCTTTACCCTTCACGTCTATAAAAGTATCCCATCTCGGAATCAATTGTGAATATTTGCAGAACAGAACCCTACGCCGTCCGCCTTCGTCTTACCGTTTTCGCGGCAGATTTTGGCGAGACTGGTACGCGGGTAGATGTGAATTAACTAAATACTGGTTTAAAAAGTTCTTTTAAAAACATACTATAATATATGCTTAGTATACTCTAACATTATTTTTTATTAAAGCGTAAATTTTCGGAAACATGATTAAGCAGTAGCCGGCACTTAAGCGTCGGCTACTAGCGAAGACTGCCCCTCACCAAACTCTTCGACTTAGCTTAAGGCCAACGCCCCAAAAATAACCGAGGGATAAAACATAACATTCATGAAGCGCTTCTACGATTAAGTCTGAAAAATTATTGCTTTTTAAGTGCCGCTAATATATAATAATTTTGTTTTAAGAGATGCAAATTAATTATCCTAAAATGAAATATTCAAAAAATATACTAGATATCCAATCTCACGAAAATTCTTTCGATGCTATTCTTTTTTTCTTTATTAAAAATTCAATCTTTTCAAATTTAAAATCAATAAACGAAAACAGTTTTGTAAACATATAAAAATTTTATAAAAGGGGGACTTTATATGGAAATTATCACCGTTACAAACCAAAAAGGCGGATGCGGCAAAACAATAACTGCTGTCAACCTAGCCGGAGCATTAGCAAGGCTCGGGAAAAAAGTTCTTTTTATCGATATGGATCCGCAATGCCATGGCACTTCTTCTTTCGGTATATATATACAGGAAGCGGCAAAAAGTACATACGCAATTTTTGACTGTTTTTTAAACAATAAAACTGACCTTTCTTTGTCGGATATAATGCAGAGAAAAAATGATAACTTGTGGATTATTGGTTCTCATCTAGTCTTAAATACTATAGAGCAAAGGCTTTCAGGAATGCAGGGAGCGGTTTTAGTGCTTTCAAATACTTTACGAAAATATCTAAAAATACAATTTGATTACATAATTATTGATACTCCGCCTAATTTGGGCTTCTTGACGCTTAATGCTATGCATTCTGCAAGCCGCATCCTTATCCCCTTGGATGTGAGTTTGTTTTCTTTAAACGGTGTATCGCAAATCGGCATGGTGCTGGATCTCTCAAATAGCATGGGTTTTTCAAGGCCTAAAGTAAACTTCTTGATTACTCTCTTCGATAAAAGATCTAATTTTGCAAAAGCTTTTGTAGACAAAACAAGAGATAGATTTGGCAATAATCTCTTTCAGACAGTCATAAGATCAAATATAAAAGTCAGAGAAGCTGTTGAAGCAGGAAAAACAATTCTTGAATTTGACCCTTCCTCAAACGGAGCAAAAGATTATGAGGCATTAGCAAATGAAATAATTTCAGAGGAACGCCAGGGTTACAATAGGAAAAATATACAAATAGACACAAACATAACTTACGCATCTTTTAATCTTTATGCCCCTGATGCGGAAAGCGTATATGTTGTAGGAAATTTTAATAACTGGGCAACTGATGAAACCAGCCTTATGAAAAAACTTGAAAATGGAACATGGGTAAAAATGGTTTCACTGCCTGAGGGAATACATCAGTATAAGTTTGTTGTTGACGGAAAATGGATAGAAGATCCTAATAATAGCCTTACAGAAATAAATGAATTTGGCGGGAGAAATTCTCTTATAATGGTATAACCAAAAAAAATAAGTCTTAAATTGAAGCCGGGGTTAAAAACCCCGGCTTTTTTGTTTTCAGATATGTATATTCTCTATTTTAGTATGCTCTTTATATATTTAGCGATTGAAAGCGAGGCTGTAAGACCTGGCGATTCAATACCTATCGTATTCACAAAACCAGAAAATCCCAGATCTTTTTCTTCCCTTATTATAAAATCTCTGAAATTCTGTGAAGGACCTTGAAGTTTGGAACGCACGCCAGCAGTATCGGCTGATAAATCATTTTCTTTTAAAAACGGTAGAAATTTATTTACTGAATTATAAAAATATGTTTTCTTTTGATCATTTACTTCATAACTTAGCTTGTTTTTTTCTATATACTCTTCATCCGGCCCTAAACGTACAATCCCTTCCATGTTCGGAGTCGCATGTACGCCCAAACCTACCAACTTTGCTTGGGGCAAGGGGTAAATAAGCCTTGCAATATACTTACTTTTTGCCGTAGATAACCTGAAATATTGCCCTTTGCAATAGTATAAATTATAATTTTCTTTGTCTATGTCTATTCCGACCAAATTCGCTATTCTATCCGATTGAAGTCCTGCACAATTTATAACAATCTCAGACATAAATACAAACTTTTCTTTATTTGCGTCTATAATACTTATTTTATAACCTGACTGGAGTTTTTCAATACCTGCTACTTCTGTATTATAAGTGATAACTGCTCCTTTATTTTCAGCTTGTAATACCAGATGTTTCATAAGGCTGTGTGAATCAATTATGCCTGTTGATTTTGAATAAATAGCAGCCTTGGCCTCTATATTCGGCTCTATTTTCTTAATGTTTTGCTCTGTTATAATTTCTATTTCTTTGACGCCATTATTTTTGGCATTTTTAAATAATTCTTCCAGTTCACATATTTCAGAAACAGAAACAGCAACAATTAATTTACCGAGTTTTTTAAAAGGAATCTTATTTTTCAAGCAGGTTTCATAAAGAAGAGCATTACCTTCTATGCATAATTTTGTTTTTAAAGAACCTTTAGGATAATATATACCGGCGTGTATTACCTCACTATTGCGGGAACTTGCTTCTTGACCAAATGAATTATTCTTTTCCAGAACGCACACGTTTTTTTTCACCGCAGCAATTTCACAAGCAACGGCCAGGCCAATTACCCCGGCACCTATAATTGTAACCTCAAACTTTTCCATATTGAGTTTTAAGATATTTTTTTGATACTTGCGCGGTTATCTTGATTTTGGTTTAGCTTATAGTTTTACAACTTCTGCTATTTTTTAAACCATATTTTACAGAAAGGCCTTGCCGAACAAACTACCATAAGTATTATTAAAATTCGGTAGTCAATTTTTAAAATCTGTGGGAACAGCTTCACTATAATAATAGTAGCAAACAAGACCGACCATTTAACAAGTCCTATATCAATAACATTCAAGGTTTTAATCTTATTGTTTAATTTTTCAAATATTCTTTTGATCATTTTTTATATTTTCATTATTTTTCGCAATATCGCCAGCACTTTCTTTCTTTTCTTCTTGTATGTACTTAAAATTATAAATTGCCTTTGAAAGCTTGTTGGATAGTTTTTCTTCTTCGACAAATTTTGGAGATGCATCCACGATTTTAGAAAACCCCTCCCATACTCCAAACCAACCAAGCGGCATAAGCACTATACTCAAAAGCTCTATGGTAAGCTGGCTAAAGATATGAAAATAAGTAATAAACGTAAGAAATCCAAGCGATACAATTCCAAAAATAACAGAAATGATTCCTTTTATTCTTATTTTGTTAAGTTCTTTTTGAACCTGCAGAAAGCGGAGTTTAAAATGTTTTTTAAGTCTCTGCGTAATAATTTTTTCCTGTGAGTCATTGTTAAATGAAGGTGGAATATAGATAGTTACAGTAAATTGTCCTTTAGGTGTTTCGCGGTATCTTTTTTTTAATTCTAATATAAAGTCTTCCGATAGGGCTCTTTCGCTGAAAGGACGAGGGTCAAAATCTAAAAAAAGATCATCCCATGTATCAATAACTATTGATATCTCTTTTAAATCCTTTATTCTCTGTTCTGCTTCGGTCATTTTTTTCCAAGTAATGCTAAGTTAGTTTATAGTTTATGGTTTATAGTTTAAGGACGAAATTCTCGTTTTATACTCTATAAACCATAAACTATAATCTATAAACTAGCTTATATGTAATTTACCTCTAAAATAGCCTGACTCCAATATTTCCAAGCATTGCCTTCTTTTTTAAATATCTGTATCATGTCTAATTCGTTATTTTGAAATGCAGGACCAGATACTTTTTCGGTTCTCTGTCTTACTCTTGCAATTGCATATTCTCCATCTTGTATTATAAACTTATAAGACAGCATTGTATATTTTAAATCAAAATTTTCAAAAATAGGTTGCATAGCCTGCTTTGTCTCTAAATAGCCCATGGATTGGCTGTGTATCGTATCCATCATGCCGCTTGTATCTTCTTTCTGGCATGCTTCCATGTTCGTAACGACTACGCTTTTTATAGCCTCTTCTACATTCTCTGCCGCGAAAACGAAAGTGCATATAGCAAATTGCACCAACAAAAGACCCACTATGTTACGGATTTTCATACATCCTCCTTTTTGTTTTTAACTTTTAAGTTTTGAGTTTCCTAGCATACGATTTTCAAAGCTAATTTTTAACGTATTAAGTCTATGCGCTCTATCTCACTCTTATCAATCTTGTCTTCCACTCCATTTAATACCGTACTGCCGCCTGCAACTTTAAGATAACGGTCCCCTTTAACTTTAAGGCATGTATCAGTCTCTTCTGTCAGAACACCTATGTAGGCAGTTTTTTGATCTGTAAGATATATGGCAATATGACATTTATCTACAGCGTTTAACTGTTTTTCAGACGCTTTAGTTAACGCTATAAGGTTTTGGCTGTTATAGATTGCAATTGCCTTTTTATAATTTTCTTTCGCTTTCTCGGGCTGATTCATATAACAATATAGTGTGCCGAGATTAGCATATATATCGCCGAAATTTTCATTAATATTTTTTGCTTTTTCAAACGCGCCATAGGATTCTTTAAATTGCCCTATTTTCATATATATGCACGCCAAGGTCACATAAGCTGCAGCTGATGATTTTTTGTTCTCTGGTGTCAACAATAACGCTTTTTTTACGGCAACTATTCCCCGTTCGTATTGGCCAAGACGCATATAAGCTTCGCCTAAAGATACATAACAAAAACTATCGTTCGGGTTTATAGACAACGCTTTTTCGAGCATCGGTATAGCATCGTTGGGTTTATTTGTAAGAATATATGCTCTTCCCATAACATAATATGCCATTTCATAATTTGGGTCTATTTCCAGGATTTTTTTACAGTACAGGAAAACATTCTCAAAATCACCTTCTTGGAAATATTTTTTGGTATCTTTAAAATATTTATCTGCAAGGGACTCTTGTTCTTGAGCAACTGTATTGGCTACAATGAAAACAAAGGTTGCTATAAAAATTAACGCTATTTTTTGAAACATTGCATTCCTTTTCAGTCATTACAACTAAACGTAAGCTTTTATTTATTGAAGGGGCATAAAATCTATTTTTGACATTATACCATTACAGGCATTATTTTTGAAAGACTTTTGAAAAAATATACCTTGAAGAACAGAAGTGCTTTTTTTGTATATTAATAAGTAGTATAATGCTTTTTATGCACAAAAAAATATTTTTATCACCACTATCAGGAGTAACAGATCTGTCCTTTCGGCTCATATGCCGCGAATTAGGAGCTAAATTTTGCTTTTTTGAAATGGTAGATGCAAACGCTGTTCTGCGTAATTATGTAACAACCAGCCGTATTATAAAAACTATTAAAAAAGACTCACCTATTGCAGCGCAATTAGTCGGGAGTGACCCCTCTACTATGCTTGATGCCGCTCAAAAGCTAAGAGACGTTTTAAATATGTCATTTCTTGATATAAATAGCGGTTGTCCTGCAAAAAAAGTTATTAAAAAGAAGGCAGGCTCATACCTTTTGAAAGATACCAAGCGGCTTTCGGAAATCATAAAGAAATTAAGCTCTAATCTGGATATTCCTGTTACTGTAAAATTAAGAACTGGTTTTGATAAAAAAGATCCGAAAGAAACTCAAAAAATAGTAAAACTCTGCCAGGACTCTGGCGCTTCTATGATTTTTATACATGGAAGAACTACCTTGCAGGGATATTCAGGAGAGGTAGATTACGAATCGATAAGAGCCGCTAAAGAAGTTTTAAAAATACCCGTTTTTGGAAGTGGGAATATATTTAACCCTATTCTGGCTAAAAAAATGCTAGATGAAACTAAATGCGACGGTGTTTTGGTCGCGCGCGGCGCGTTTGGTAACCCATGGATATTTAAAGAAATAGAAAATTATTTGAAAAATGGTAAGATACCAGCATCCCCTAAATTTTCTATTAAAAGAAAGGTTCTTAAAAAACATCTTTCATATATCGATAAATATAAGGATATGCTGCCAGCTAATAAAATAGGTTTTATGAGAAAAATGGCTGTATGGTATATGAAAGGCCTGCCTAATGCTACCAGCTTACGGGCCGGTATTTGTAAAGTCAACTCCTATGATAAGTTAATTAACTTTATTGATGGAATTAAATGTTAGGCTCGGAAAACGGAAAACAGAAAACAGATAACAGAATACGGATCGTTAGGAGACATAATAAAGAAATATATAGAAGCACGCCTTTTTAAGTATGCAATGTTAATAAATTAGGTCTCTGTTCCTGTTTTAAAAAGCTATGAATTTATTTTTTCTCACCAAATGGATTTTTTAATACGCTCCCTAAGGCATCTTTAGTTTTCGAGACTGCTTCTTCAGTTTTTTTAGCTGTTTCAGCCGCTTTTTCGGTTACTACTTTTGTTGTTTCTTTAACTGTCTCGGTAACTTGTCCTGTAATTTTTTCGGCGCTTTTAAGAGTATCGGAAACTGCATTACTTAAACCACTGAGATCAAAATTAGTAAGGCTCGCTATAGATGTGTTCACCAAGGCTTTTACAACTATTAAACTAACTAAAGCGTACGGATTGGTTATATTTCGATATTCTTCATTAATATTGACATTGAATTCCTGTACGCGAGGTTCGCTGCCACTAGAATAGTCCTTATAAACAACTTTTCCTATTTTAAGTTGCAGTTTATCTATTTGTATAGCTGGAGCTTTTGCGGCTTTTTTATCTTTAGGTCTGCTTTTTGTTTTGTTATCCTGAACAACTTTAAGAGAGTCGAGATTTAGTTTGCCTTTATCATTTTTAACAACAACGAACTCCTGCACATTTATACGTGCTTCTTTTAGATGTATTTTGCCTTTCAAAATAGCTGGTAAACTATAATCAATATAAATTTCTGGCATATTTAGCATATCTCTATCTTTAAAGTCTAAAGAATTAAACATATGCAAGTTTTTTATATCAATTAAAGTATTAATCACCCCTACTCTAAACGTTCCGATTTTTAATTTGAGGCCAGTAACTACCTCTACGGCCGATTCAACTACTGTCTTGATAACTAAATCTTTAATTGCACCTACTGCTAAAACTACTACCAAAATTCCTACAACTAAAATTATCCACTTTTTTATACAGCACCTCCTTTTTCCACTTATTTCACTCCGAGTATCTTTGGCACCGTGTATCGATATATCAGACATATTTTACGCGTTTTCTTTTTCTTCACACAACCTAGTCACAAAATAAAAAATTTTTAAACGCCCATATATTTTTCTTGTCTGGACATAAATTAGGATTTTCCTTAAAGAAAATCTGGTAGTTTTTAAGCGGCGTCCAGTCTGATGCCATAGAAACAAACTTTCCTAAATAAGGTTTTGCTACGTTCAGAATATATTCATAGGGCAAATCGTCCGGCATTCGCAAACCCTTTTGTGGATTCTCCAGCATCCACATAATAGCCGAAACGGCCCCTATGGCAACCTGCATTGTTGTGGCGTTTTGATGAGGAAGCAATCTGCGCGATTCTTTGATGCCTAGTATGCTTCCGGTCCACCAAGATTTATATTGATGGCCCATAATAAGAGCTCCTAATGTATCTTCGCCTTCAGTAATCTCATCGCTCATAATTCTAAGTTTTTTTTGAAGATCGTAATTCCTGCATCTTAGCTCGTGGAGAGATGTTATTGTTTCGTTGCAAGGCATATAAGCATAATGCACTGTTGGGCAATAAATGATTTTACCTTTTTCTTTAACGCTTAGATGATTCGATATGCTTATCGCTTCTGCATGACGTATTACCATGCCGATTATTTCTTCGTTGGGCACCCATGAGCGAACCCAAGTATTCATCCCCATTTGGGAAAGAAAAATTTGATTTTTATTATTCGAGGGAGGGAAAGTGGCAAAGAGAGGAATATTTGTTTCGTGAGTTCCCCAGCCCATTTCTGCGGGGGCGATCCCTTCTTCGCGCAAACCCTCTATGCTCCAGGTACCTACAAACTCGTTAAATTTCTTCGGCTGATTCGTGATTTGCGTATCATGTTCGCTAATATGTATTACCTTAACCCCTAGCGCTTTCGCCAAATAAGAGAAAACTTTTGCAGCAAGACAATCTTTTATCCTGCGTTTAATTTTTGTGGAGAGATGCGAATCGTCTAAATATTTGTTGGCGATATCAACTAAACCCTTTTTGGTAAAATGCGATATCAAACCAGGGTTGGCGCCATGATCTATAACTGCTGTGGTTAATGGATTTTTCCAACGCGATGTTATAGTTTGTATTTCTTTTTGCCGATAATAAAGTGATTTTTGAAATGGTGTTTTAGTATGAATTTCAGCATAAGGATCCCATTCTTCAACTGATGTATTAATATATAAAACTTGGTTGTCATGGCACCAATTCAACATAACCACGCAATCAATATTCCAAGAAAGATCAATAATCAAACCGCCGGGAGAAACATGGGCCGAGAGTATTTGCGCCACGTTGATGGGTGTAATTTTCTCTTGGAAAAACTTCAGCCCTCTCTTTATCCAAGGAGCAAGTTCTTTTCTCTTATCAACAAAATCAACAACTGTGATATTTTTAAGTGGGGTGGAAATATGTTTGAGCAAAATCGGGAGGACGCATTTGGCTACCGATCCATAACCAATGATTAAAATCTTGTTTTTAAATACTATCATTTTCTTACCCTCCTTTTTAAAACGCGTAAACACAAAACGTTGCGTACGACTTTAAACGCAACGTTTTATAAAGAGAGTAAGATTTTAAATGGCCTCCTTTTAGCTGCCTGGCTTCGCATAGTTTTTAGAAACGCTCCTTCCATTTTAGTTTAGGGGATACTGTGTTTAATGATTTATATCTTAATATTCCTTTGAGGCTTATTTCAAAAATTTTCATCCCAAATAAACTATAAACAAAAGCACGCAAGAGATATTAATTGCAATATTTTTGAAACATCTCTTTTTTTTCGCTAACACGATATCTAAAAAGCTATTTTTATATGCCCCTCATTTGCAAACAGAGGCTTGCTACATGTTACGCAAAACTATTAAACCACGTAAGGTTTGTTATAAACTTATGTTATACGAAACCTGAAAACTCTCACTTTGCGCCGAGGGGGATAATCCTTTTACTTTATTTCGGATAGACAACAGATATATTTTATCAAAATTTATAAAAAAAACCAACCTAATTAGAAAATAGAGAACAGGGATAGACACCTAATTGTTTCTTCTGCCGCATAAAACCTTTATTGTAAAGAGGCAATATATATAAGTTGTAATTGTTAGACTATACAATCACTTCCGGAATAAATTCTGAATGTTTTTTACTTTAATTATTTTTCCAAAGTCATTCATTAATAATCAAGTATTGTGTCCCCGGAATTATATCTATAAACTATAATCCATAAACTAAATTACGCCAACCAACATTCACCCTTACCTTGCTGCCATTCTTTTAAGCCTATCTCGTGCCAATGATGGGATAAATCATTGGCGGCATTAGCACCAAGTACTGTTGAAACTCGCCTAGCCGCTTCTTGCATTTTACCGATAGTATTATTCCCCAGTTGGTATAATTGTTGACCAATTTCAATAACGCGAGGATTTTTTCGTGAGGTTTCACCCGGCAGCCAAAAACTATACGATTCATGGCCAGAGTTATAGGACAAACAACCAATATCAATAAGCTGTTCAACGAGAAACTCAAACATGGCAAATGGATTAGTAGAAGCGTATTCATGAGAATAGGCTACTTCATTCCACAACGCTGGCAGGATTTTCTGCAACTCCATAATAACTTCTGAATCTACAGGCTCTGTGATTAGCATACATTTACCGGGATCTTTTGCAAAGACCTGAGCTTCTTTGAGTTTATATCCTGATGATTCATGGCGGCGCAGTGCTTCCCGATTAAAACCGTTTATCTTATTTTTTAATTGTGCTTCTATCTGGAGGGGTGTTCTGCCCTCGACTGATATATCAGCTATTATATTAATGCTTGTTTTCGACATATGTACTTTTTTGATTGATAAATATTTTTGGATTACAAATTTTTGTTTTTATCTTCAAGCTCTTTTGCAAGAGAATCATTCCAAAGACTTATAACACTTTCGTTTCTTTTGCCTTTTGATAGTGTTACAGGTGGAGTAAACTTATGAAACTTTTCCCAACCAAAAATAAGAACAAAAAGCGATATAAAAAACGCACTTACAACCGGCGTTGGTACGGCATACGCACTTTCAGTCTTTGTATAGAAATACCCATACGCCGCTGAACTTAAAATAAAGACTATAAAAAAGGTTCTCTCAATTATAAGTTCAACCTGTTTTCTTTTGAAACATTTTGTGCAATACCAAATGTTAATGCTGTATTTAGTTTTTGATAGAAAAAAATTAAGAATAAACATCAGAACTGCAAAAACAAACAGAAAGTATGCCATTAAATCAGTTTTAAATATGCCACCTAACATTCCGCATATTGCTAAAGAAACAAAAAGCAACAGAAACCCTGCAATACTAAAAGGTTTTTGCATATTTTGCACAATGCGATTTGTCTCAGAGACAGAAACGCTTTTTGGCGCTGGCGTACCCAAACAACATAAACATTTATCAGGAAATACAACCTGTTTTAAATTTTCTCTTTTGACTGTTATATTCATTTTTCTCTATCCTTTTTATTTTATCTCTGAAACAGACACCTATTTTTTCCGTATTATGTCTTTTGCCATCTAATTTCTGAACTATAAACCATAAACTATAAACTAATTTTCCGTCAATCTAACATCATCGTTACTGCCTTCAATACCATCCGGCCCTAAAGAAAATAGTTCAAAATTACCTTGAGAGTCAACTCTGTAGATATAATCTCTGCCCCAAGCATCTTTGGGAATTTGTGTTAAATAAGCCCCTTGATCCGCAGTGTCAAGCAATAACACTGACAAATTTTCGGGATACTTAGCATTATCAAGATTATATATTTGAATGGCAACTCTTACCGCGTTCATATTGCTAAGAGAGGCTGCCCGCTGTGCATTATTTTTTGCTTTTACAAAATTTGGGATAGCTATCGCGGCAAGTAAACCTAAAAATACTATAAAAACTGGAATACATATAATAGCAACAATAGCACCAGGAAAAGACGTTTGCCCGCTTTTATAACCAACTCTTTGAGGACAAATATCGGAATTTCGCTTTAAAGCTTTTGTTAAATGCGATAACACAAAAAAACCTCCGAAAATCCAAACCGCACCGATAAAGATGCTTGCTATACTGGAAAAAAATAAAATAAATCCCGGCAACCACGGATTTAATTTTGTACTTTTATCTCTTACATTCATAAAATTTACTACTTCACTTGGCCATTTAAAAATCCAATACAGACTATAAAATGGTATGAATCCAAAACCCACAGCTTTCCCCGGAGAAATCGGATATTTATTGTCAGCCATCTCCAGAATATTTTTATGTATTTTATAAAGGCAAACACACCAATATGTTTGTCCTATTATCCACATAACTACCGTAATGGCTACTGTAACAACCACTCCATAAGATGCACTCGGAGCTACAGCAACTCTTAATATTTCTGAAAGTAAAAATAATAGACCTATTAAATATCCCGGCCAAATTTTTGGGAATTTAAGAACAAGGGGGGCTGTGTTTTCATTACTTTCTTTATTCAACCATTCGCCGCAATACCTGCATTTTATCGCATCGTCTTGTATTTCTTCGTTGCAATATGGACACTTTTTCATTTCTTCCCCCCTTTTCAATGTTTATCAATCAATATTTGACAGAGTTCAGATAAGTTAAATCCGAAATTCGAATATCGAAACTCTAAATAAATTCAAAATTCCAATGTTCTAATGTTCGAAACACGTGTTTATGACATTTGAATTTCGAACATTCAATATTGTTTCGAATTTCGGATTTCGATATTCGGATTTCCGTCATCTGTCTTCAGCCTTCTGTTTTCCGAATTCTAACTATAATCTACAAATTAACTTATTTATTTTTCGCCCTAATCTTAGCAAGCTTCTTGTTTACATAATTACGATTAGCTGTAATATTTTTAATCATGGTTTCTTCTTTTGCACTTTGTAGCGCGCGATCAAAAAAAGCAACAGCTTCTTCGTATTGTTTATGATCAGACATTATAACGCCTGCGAGATTTAAAAGAAGTGGATCTCCGCCTGTCATTCCCGAAGCCTGTCGCAACACATCAAGCGCTGCTTGCTTATTTCTTAACGCTCTGCCTAAAAGCGCCCCTTTTTCTATTGTTGCATCTACGTCCATTGCGCTTTTCCGGTTTTCAATTTCATTTAGCCTTTCTTTTGCAAGTGATTGGTAATGAGATAGCAAAATATTAGCGTGTATCCACGCAACAATGTAAATAATAAGCGCTAATGCTCCTATTGGTGGAGCAAACAATCTGGCTATCATAAACGATATTAAAATAGGCCAGAGATATCGCCAACCTAATTTTCCTTCACCTAACATATCAAAAACAACTGCAATTAACCAACCAAATATAAATATACCTATAAAAGCTGTAATATTTAATGCCTTGCGGCTGATACCGCCGGTTAGCACCAGGTTGGACAATCCTGCATTACCGCAAAAACTTTTTTTCGCGTCCTCGGTTGTTTGCTCGGGCTGTTTTTGTTCCGGTAAAATAGCTTTTCTTGCAGCTAAAATACGCCGCATGGACTCAAACGCCTCATTTGACCATTCTTCTTTATTGTTTTCTTTATAAATCTTAAGAAGTTCATCAGTATTTTTCTCTTCCATTTTTACCATAATATTTTTTACCATTTTCTCATCCATTTTTATCTCCATGTTTGTTACTTAACGCTGTGTTCAGAGTACGGAAGACAGATGACGGAAAACAGAAGTCCGAAGTTTTTCCGTTGTCTGTCTTTCGCACTCTAAGCTATAATTTAACTTACTACAATCTATTTTAAAAAGTTACAGGTATTTTTAGATACCCTTTTTCTATTTCAATAGCAATATTATCATCTGGCTTGCTTAGAACTACCACAACGTCTCCTTTTTTAATGTCATTTATAGTTATGGATTCGGCTTTGTCTTCTGAATAAATTTTTGTATTCTCATTAATTACAAATGTTTCTTCTTTGTCATTTACAATTAATGAAATTTTATCGTTTGATACTGATGTAACGTCTCCGCAACTTTGCAGAAGATAATCCTGAGCAAAAGTTAGGGTAAAGAAACTGAATGCTACTGCAAAAACTCCTATTATCGCGATAATATATTTTTTCATCTTGGTCTCCTTTTACTTTCCAGTATATCCCGGGCAACCATTATGTTTGAATTCAACTTCTTCTACAAAATAAATTAGATGTCCGCCAGCATCTTCGCCCCTCCACTCAAAGAAAGCCTTACCGTTACAAAATGTATGACTTTCACCGCCATCACACCAATAATTATCGCTTCCTGTTCCGCCGGGTTTAACAACAATTTCATTGCGCCCTATATAAGAACCATAAGTTCCCCAACGACCTCCGCTTGCATCACAGATATATCCGGAACCGCTTATTTTAAAACCAATTTTTCCGCCGGTTTCTCTAAACTTCGTTACCCATGACCATCTGCCGCCCGGCTGTTCTATCACTTTTGGGTAATCTATTTCTACTACTGCTGTATTTGATCGAAGCCATTCAAGCTGTTTTTTTGCTTTTTCCGCATTCGCACCGTTCGGAAATTTTTCTAGGTATGCTTCGTATGAAGAATGCCAATTATCTTGTTCTGCTTTTTTAAATAATAACGGCTCGAGAAACGCCTGTACTTCTGGCACATGAGAACCTTCCGGATATCTAAAAAGATATTTTTCGTAAGCCTCTATTGTATTAACTTTTTTTGCCCAATCAAACATAAAAGGTTCCATGCGAGTTATAAGATTATCCCTATCTTCAAAACACAGCTCTAAATATCTTTCAAATACACTGAAGGTTTCGTTATCATTTAGTTTTGCGAATACAAGCGCATCCAAATGTTGCTTTATTTCATCAGCTTTATAACCGGTCTTATATCTTCCCAGGTATTCGAGATATAAATCAGCGTTATTTGTCTTTACCGCCTCTTCGAACAGGCACGGCTCCATTTTAATAATTACCTGCTGTATGTGAGGGCTGTTATTGCCGCATCTATTCATGTAATCCCTACACAGTTGCAGCGTCGGGTGAGAAATTATATTTTCATATATCAACCGCTCGACTTCCTGGTTTGCATTTTTCATCATCTGATCTGCTGTTTCTTCGTCGTTATCCCCCCAGTACATATACTGGTATTCTTCGAGAAAATCAAGCCAGTCTTCCAAAGAATTGTTCTTCACTGCTTTTTCGTATCTTAGCTGGCGCAGGCGTTTTCCGGCTTCCTCGTTGCTATAATAATTACTTCCCAGAAGTTTTTCGTATGCTTCTATTGTGTCCTTTTCTTTTGCTTCTCTATAGGCAACTTCTCCCAAATCCTTACGTGCTTTTTCTGCATATTTCCCGTACGGATATTCTTTTAGATATTGCTCATAAACTTCAACTGTACCGGACTTTAAACAATTATTCCAAGTAATATCCTCTATTTCTTCATTTGCTTTTTTAATATATGTTCCACCGGGAAAATGAAGAATATAGTCGTGATATGCTTTGGTTGTTTTTTGTCGTTGTGCCTGTATCCAGGATGCTTCATCCCAAAGTTTGAAAACCTTATCGGCGATAGAAGATGTTTTGCACTGTTTAAAAATAATTTCGAGGACCTGCGGATCTGAACTTGCAGAAACAGATTTTTTATACAATAAATCATCATGCGCTTCTCTGGCTGCAACACTGTTTCTGCCATTAGGATAATTTTTAATAAATGCCTGCCATATTTCAACGGTGTTTTGTTGTTTGGCGGCCGTAAAATCTTCCTCTTCATTCGCATAGACTGAACAACCTGCCATTAAGGTTAGGATAATTATACCAAAAAGACAAAGCCTCATCTTTTTTTCTCCTTGTTATTTTATTGTTTATCCTTCGTTATTTTTCTAAAATTTGCATGCTATTAATCATTATGTCTATTTCTTTGCGACTCGCATCAAATAATTCAGGATGCCCGCCAATACCGATATTCCAAAAATAGTTATCATGCAATAAAAATAAATGAACAAATTTTGATGGTTTTCCACCCGGTGTTGTGGCGGTATCAACACTCTTTACTGCCCTTATGTTACTAATGGCTATTTCTTCTTGTGAGATATTATTACTAGAAAAGGGTGAATCAGCGCGATCCATTGCAATTATTTCGTCTAGTGTGCTGCCTTCGCTTATTCCTTCGATTGTTATGATCATATTTAGTTTCTGGTCAGATGACCAAACAGCAAGAAGCAGCTGCCTGCCTTCGGGAAGTTGCTGTTTTAAAGTTTCTGTTAAATTATTTGGTATTATTGACCAAGAAGACGGATAGGAAATAGAATAATGATATTCGTCATCCTTGTATTGAATAAAATCCTTTGATTCGGTTGGCGGTGTTTGTTGCGTGAGGACCTTTTTCGCTTCAGTTTCGCTATCACAAAAAGGAGATTCACTCCATCCAAAAATAAATAAAAAAGCTAAGATAGTAATAAAATATATGCTTTGCGAAAAAGGGACGGTTCTATTTTCCACTTTAATTATCCTTGGTTCATTTGAAATAGAATGAAACATAATAAATTTTCTCCTGATTGTTTTTATTTACAAATAAGATTTTATTCTGTTAAAAAATAGAACCGTCCCTTTTATTCCTATCTTCTATTCTTGTTTTTGAATGTTTTTATTCTCTTTTTTAAATATTTCCGCGTAAGTTCTGTCCCGCAATACAAAAGTCCATAAATCTTTTGTAACACGTATAATTTGTGTTCCTATAATGTTATTTTTCTTCATATCTCCAACGCAACCGATAATCAGTCCTATCCAAAATACTAATGCCGCCCCTCCTAATGTTCTCTCGTTCTGAAGTGGATGAACAAATACAACAAGAAAAAACACACAAGCAACAAGCCCATAACCAAACTTGCTGATATTGGATGCTTTTGCTATTTTGCTTGAGCATTTTTTGCACACTATGAAATCTATTTTTTTTGGTGTTGGTAAAAGAGTTGAGCGAAGGTTTTTTTTGATTCTGATTTCCTGTTTTGTCGTATCAGTATCTGTTAATATCTCTCCGCAGGAAACACAGTGTTTTGGCCAAGAAATCACGTTTAGATCGCTTGTTTGAAGAGTTATCCTCTGCATTGTAAACCCTTTATTAAAATTGGGAACAAAATCGAAGATAAACGCCTGTTTTATAAGTGTATATCATACCATTTTAGTGTTATTTTGTGAAGGGTTTTGAAGGAGGGACGGACAATTTTTATAGACTTTAATGTACCATTTTTCAGATAAATATATTTCGGGATTTCTCATATCTTTCATTTAAATTTTACTCCCTTTTATTTTCCTGCAGAACAATAATCTCTATTTTTGGCATACAACAAGCATCTCAAAATCTTCTGTTGCCAACTTATCGTTCCTTGAAAATGCCCCAAGTTTTGCGCCAAGAATATCAATTTTCCTGTATCCCAGCGTCTTTAAAAGCCACTTTATTTCACTAGGTACGTAATAGCGCTCGTTACAGGTTAATTCCTTTTTAGCCCCCGCATCGTCCTCGAACACAACGGTGTTGTGGTCACGGAACGTCATCAGATCGAAAGAACAATTTTTACATGCTGAATTGCCTTCTTTGTGTACGGATTCATAAAATTCTTTGACAGAATGAAAAAGCGGAAATAACCCGTTCAATGTTGTAAATATAAACTTGCCGTTATCTTTCAATGCCTTTGTCGCGTTCTTTAATATTTCAAAATTCATCTCATCCGTTTCCATTAAAGAAAAACCGCCCTCACAGAGCATAATGGCCAGATCGAACTCGCTTTTAAAGGGAAGGTTTCTGGCGTCATGTTTCTGGAAAACAATGTCCAAACCAAGTGCTTTTGCTTTCTCTTTTGCCCTTGCAATTTGGGACTCGGATAAATCAATACCAGTTACGCTATATCCTCTTTTTGTCAATTCGATCGAATGGCGACCAGTGCCACAACCGATGTCGATGATCTTTAGCGATTTATCCCGGCTTATTTCCTGCTCGATAAAATCACATTCGCCCAAAGTTCCTTGGACATAACATTCTTTGTCGTATTTTTGCGCATAATTTTCAAATAATGCTTCATACCATTGTTTCATCGTTGACTCCTATTATTTTGCATCATTATCTTTAATATGAAATGTGAAATGGGTGAAATGGGGACGGTTCTATTTTTTTATTCACTTATGAGAATATAAACAATATACATAATTTGTTGCTGTTTTGCTCTGCTTCGCCCTTCAACACGAAAACTCCGGTGGGGCTTCGCAGGAGCATTCTGCTTCGTTAAAACTACGCAGAAACAAGTTCTGCTTCGCCAATTCCTGCGAAGCTCAAAGCTGACCTGCCTCTTCGTAGCTTTAGCGAAGAAGGGAAAGCTTTGAGCGAAGCAGAATGGCGGAGAGGCAGGGATTCGAACCCTGGGTACCTTGCGATACATACGCTCTCCAGGCGTACGCCTTCAGCCACTCGGCCACCTCTCCGTTTTTGTCAATTCACAACTATCTCGTCCGGCTGAAAAGCCGGACATGCATATAATTGATCCCGAGCGAGTCTTTTCGCGAGGGATAAAATACGTCTTATATAAAACAAAAACGGATCTCGAGCTCTTATAAAAAGCGAGAGATCTTATTGTTTTATATTTACTTTAAATGAACGATCTTAGTATTTTATTTAAATTAGGGATTGCCTGCCTACCGGCAGGCAGGCTTCGCTCGTCCGCCTTAGGCGAAACTCGCTCGCAATGACAATGTCTATAAACAAGCAACTACTTTATACTACCAAGTCCGTCCATATATGGCTTCAAAACTTCAGGCACAAGAACAGAGCCGTCTTTTTGCTGATAATTTTCAAGTATTGCAACAACTAATCTTGCAAGAGCCACACCAGAACCATTTAAGGTATTAATAAATTTTGGTTTTCCGCCATCACTTGGCTTATATCTTATATTTGCGCGTCTTGCCTGAAAATCTCTGAAGTTGCTGCAGCTTGATACTTCGAGATATTTCTCCACGCCAGGCGCCCATAGTTCAATATCATAACATTTTGCCGCGGCAAAACTTAAATCTGCAGTGCATAACATTATAACTCTGTAAGGAAGTTTTAAAAGTTTAAGAACTTCTTCTGCATTCTGCAATAGTTTTTCAAGTTCTTCCGTTGAAGCGTCGGGTTTTACGAATTTAACAAGCTCAACTTTATCAAACTGATGTACCCTCATTAAACCTTTTGTGTCTTTACCATAAGAACCTGCTTCTCTTCTAAAACACGCTGTATAAGCCGTATAGTAAATGGGTAAGCTGTCTTCATCGAGAATTTCATCAGCGTATATATTCGTAACAGGGACTTCCGCTGTTGGAATCAAAAATAAATCGTCTTCTTTAAAATGATACATATCTTCTTCAAGTTTGGGAAGCTGACCTGTGCCTGTCATGCTTTTCCTGTTAACAAGGAAGGGCGGAAAAACTTCTGTGTAGCCGTGTTTTTTTGTATGTAAATCCAGCATAAAATTTAAAAGTGCTCTTTCAAGCCTCGCGCCCATACCTTTAAATAAAACAAAATTAGAACCGGATATTTTTGCTGCTCTTGAAAAGTCTATGATGTCCAAATCTTGCGCGATTTCTATATGCGTTTTGGGTTTAAAATCAAACTTTTTGATTTCGCCAACTTGGCTTACAATTTTGTTGTCCGCTGCTGATTTTCCGATAGGCGTATCCGCATCCGGGATATTTGGCATCTCAAGCAACTTCCGCTCAAAATCATATTCAATTTTGTTTAAATTTTCGGTTATATTACGGATTTCTTCGGAAAGTTTTTTATTTTTTTCTAAGAGAGAATCAATTATCTTGCCCTCTTTTTTAAGCTGGGCTATTTTATCGCTTTCTTTGTTTAGTTCTGATTTTAGACTTTCTACTTTTTTCAGATATTCTCGGCGGTCTATATCCAGTTTAAGAAAACTATCCAAGTCAAAATTTACTTTTTTGTTTTTTAAAGCATCTCGCACCATTGCTTCGTTTTCTCTTATAAATTTTATATCAAGCATATTATCTGCTCCTTGTATTAACAATATTTCACAAAAATATTGAAATATAAAAATTTAAATCCGAAATTCGAATATCTAAATTCTAAACAAATTTAAAATTCAAATGTTTTAATGTTCAAAACACGGGTTTAGGGCATTTGGATTTAGAACATTTGATATTATTTAGTATTTCGTGCTTCGATATTCGAACTTTATTGATTCTGTCCTATGTCTTCAGTACTATAAACCATAAACTATAAACTGCAAGATAAACTATCCCTTTATAACTCCAAGAGGTCGCATTCTGCATACTTTTTTTGATATACCGGCATTATGAACAATATTTACCACCTCATTTACGTCTTTGTACGCAGACGGCGCTTCTTCAACCAGGGTCTGTTTTCCCGTAGCTCTTACTTCTATTCCTTTTGTTCTCAACTCACTCATTAAACTACTAAAATTTATAGTATTTATTGCCTCTGTTCTTGATTTAAGCCTGCCTGCACCATGACAGGTACTTGAAAACGTTTCTTCTTCAGCCTTTTTTGTCCCGACAAGTACAAACGATGCTCTTCCCATATCACCCGGAATTATAACAGGCTGACCTATTTCGCTATATGTTTCTGGTATATTAATATTCCCGGGCCCAAAAGCTCTTGTTGCGCCTTTTCTGTGAACACACAATGTCTTTTCCTTGCCATTAATTGTATATTTTTCAAACTTTGCTATATTATGCGCCACATCATAAACCAAATCAAGCCCTAGACTATTATAGCTTTTATTGAAAATTTTTTCTAAACTTTTTCTTACCAGGTGCGTTAAGACCTGCCTATTGTTCCAGGCATAATTTGCTGCTGCCTTCATCGCAGCTATATAATTTTTTGCCTCTTCGGAATTAAGCGGAGCACAAGCAAGCTGCCTGTCAGGAACATGAATATTATATTTGTGAAGACAGCCAAGCATCACCCTAATATAATCATCGCAGACCTGATATCCAAAACCTCTTGAGCCCGTATGTATCATTATAGTGATTTGGTCTTTATGCAACCCCATTATATTGGCCGCTTTTCCATCAAAAATTTCTTCTATAACCTGAACTTCCAAAAAATGGTTGCCGCTTCCAAGAGTTCCTGCCTGCTGTGTTCCGCGTTTATAAGCTCTATCTGATACCGTATCCGGATTAGCGCCCTCTATAGCGCCCTGTTCTTCACAATGTTTGAGGTCTTCGGCCACACCAAAACCTTTTTCCACTGCCCATTTTGCACCTTTAATAAGCATTTTTCTTTGTTCTGCGTCGGAAAGTTTTATACTACCTTCTGAACCAACTCCCGCAGGAACATCTCGAAACAATGCACTTATTATTGCTGAAATTTTATCTTTAACGTCTTCTAAAATTAAATCTGTTTTTAATAAACGGACCCCACAATTTATATCAAAACCAACTCCTCCAGGAGAAATAACGCCTCCGTTATCAGGATCTGTCGCCGCAACACCACCGATACAAAAACCATAACCCCAGTGAATATCAGGCATTGCTATTGAATAGTCCACAATTCCTGGCAAAAAAGCAACGTTTGCCACCTGTTCTACAGCTTTATCCATCTTGATCTGTCCGAGCATTTTTGCATCAGCGTAGATTATGCCCCCAACCCTCATACCCTGCTTATATGTTTTAGGTATGCTCCATTTAAAATCGCTTATCCTCTCGAATGCCCCGTCTTTTAAACCAGTCATAAAACCGCCTTATTTATATATCCAAAATTAAATCTACTTTATAACCACCCAAGTGTTCTTTTTCTATTTCGACATTATGAAAGGTAACCGATTTTATTTCTGTCTTTATAAAATTGCTTTGGGCAGTTATTTTTTTTGTTTCTGTTTTTATCTCTAGGTGTTTTTTGGTAAGATTTGTTACTTTAAAACTAGTGCAGATAATTTTTTCAGTATAAAAATAAAACAAGATCTCATTAAGCCAGTTTACTAAAAGTTCTTCATGGTCATTTGAATCAATATTAAACAATATTGGCGGGGAAGCAAAAGCTGCTGCGTTTGGTTGGGCTGTAATATCGAATATAGTTTTGGCCGCATTAATAAATAAATCTTCCAACGTTTTGCCGTAAATTCTTACGGCCAAATCTGCTGTATGTCGAAGAGGTTCATAATATTGTTTCATAAAATGAAATCAGGATATAGCAGGGCAAAATATCAGGTTATCAGATTTTTCTTCTACTAATAACCTGGCATTTTGATGTGTTTTTGTGTTAACAAATGAGGTTAAAAGAACTAAATGGCGAAAGGAATACAATCCATCAAATAAATCCCTTTTCCTTACTTTGCGTTTATATAAAAATTATATAATTTCTGTTTCGCCTTTAAAACTTTTATACGGTGAGGCTTCACAGCGTTTCGGTTAATCTCTACGAAGCCGTGCACGAAAGTAGCACGGCGAAGTAGGATGGTCCGTCTCCGCCACTAGAAGTTTTTCATAGATGATATGCTTCGCCGGACTCATCAGGCGAAGCTAAGCGCGAAAGCTGCTTAGCGAAGACTGATGGTGAGCCGCCCGAGACTTGAACTCGGCACGCCCGCCTTAAAAGGGCGGTGCTCTACCAGATGAGCTAGCGGCTCGAAAGATTTCCCTACCACAATGGCAGGGTTTATTTAAAAAAACTTACGGGGAATATATCTTTAAAGCTTTTCTTATTATTTTGTAAATAAAGAAAAATAAATGCTACACTTCGTCGATTTCTTTTTCCTTGTGCAACAATAATTCGTCGATTCTCTTTATATGTCCGTCGGTTAAATCCTGGACTTTTTTATCGTTTTTAAATTTTTCGTCTTCCGTAATAAGGCCATCTTTTTCTGTTTTTTCAATGTGATGCATGGCATCTCTTCTGATTGTACGTATAGAAACTTTGCCTTCTTCTGCAATTTTTCTGACTATCTTTTTGAGTTCCTGTCTTCTTTCTTCGGTAAGCTGCGGCACCGTTATTCTTATGACTTTTCCGTCTGTTGTGGGATTAAGCCCCAAATCAGAACTTGTAATTGCTTTCTGTATCGGCTCAAAACTCCCCTTGTCCCACGGCTGGATCATTATAAGCCTTGGTTCGGGCACGGTAATGGAAGCTAGTTGCTTTAAAAGCATTGGCGCGCCATAGTAATCAACCTTAACCCCTTCAACAATACTTTTTGAGGCCCTGCCGCTTCTTATAACGGCAAGCTCATTTTTCACAACTTCCGCTCTCTTGTCCATTTTATCTTTTATCTCTTTAAAAATTTCATCAACAGTCATGAGACCATCACCCCCTCACTAAAGTCCCTATCTTTTCTCCCAGAATTACTTTTTTAAAATTATCTTTTTTATTCAGATTGAAAACTACAATAGGAAGCTTATTTTCCATGCAGAGGCTTATCGCTGTAGCGTCCATGACCCTTAAGCCTTTTTTAAGAACGTCTATATATTTTAATGAAGAAAATTTTTTAGCATCTTTATTTATCATCGGGTCGTCAGAATATACGCCATCTACTTTTGTTGCTTTTAAAATAACGTCCGCATTCATTTCGATAGCCCTTAATGCCGCTGCAGTGTCTGTGGTAAAAAACGGATTTCCCGTGCCTGCCGCAAAAATAACTATTCTACCTTTTTCTAAATGCCTTACAGCACGTCTTTTTATAAAAGGCTCCGCCAAAGCTTTCATTTCAATCGCTGTCTGGACTCTTGTATAAACTCCAACCTTTTCCAGGGTATCCTGCAAAGCCAGGCTGTTTATAACTGTTGCAAGCATTCCCATATAATCCGCTGTAACTCTATCGAATCCTAATTTTTCTGATTCTATGCCTCTAAAAATATTGCCGCCGCCGACTACGATGGCTATTTCAACCCCAAGACTTTTTACATCTTTTATCTGGTTTGCCAAAGAAAACATTACGCTTGATGAAACACCGTAATGCAAATCACCCTGAAGTGCTTCACCGCTTATTTTTAATACAACACGTTTGTATACTGCCTTTTCTTTGGTCGGCATATGCATTTATATTACGATTCTTCGCCTACTTGATATCTGATAAACCTTCTTACGTTGATATTTTCTTTTATCTTGGCAATAACTTCAACGAGTAAATCTTTAATTTTAATATTGGGGTCTTTAATAAAGGGCTGTTCCATTAGACAGTTTTCAGAATAAAATTTATCGAGTTTTCCCTCTACTATTTTGGAAAGAACAGGCTCCGGTTTGTCTTTTATCTGGGCTTTGAGGATATCTTTTTCTCTTGCCAGTACATCCTGTGGAACATCTTCTTTTCTTACATACCTGGGGAATGATGCCGCAACCTGCATTGCTACATCCTTTACAAAATTTTTAAAATCTTCGTTTCTGGCAACAAAATCTGTTTCGCAATTTACTTCAACCAAAACACCTATTTTGCTTCCGGCATGTATATATGAACCTATCATACCTTCGTTTGTGGTACGAGAAGATTTTTTTGCAGCAATATTTAAACCTTGTTTTCTAAGTATATCTATGGCTTTTTCCAAATCACCGCTCGCATCTTTTAAAGCATTTTGGCATGCTACTATTCCGGCACCAGTTTTTTCTCTGAGCTTCTTTATATTATCCTTCATTGTAAAAAATCCTTTCGATTTTAATAAACCCTTCGACTTCACTTAAGGTGAAAAAAGAAACTTTGGAAGGCGGCTACTCTTGCGCTTCTTTTTCTTCTTCAACGATTATTTTTATGTTATCTTGATCTTGGTCTGTTGTTTCATCTTTAGCTGTTTTTTCGTCTTTTTTGGGGCCTCTTTTTGCGTATTCAGCTCTTCCCTGTTGAACAGATTCTGCGATATATTTTGTAATTATATCTATCGATCTGATGGCGTCATCGTTGCCCGGTATTGGATAATCAACAACTTCAGGATTTGCATTAGTATCGGTTATTGCAACAATTGGTATCCTGAGCCGTTTTGCCTCTTTGATGGCTATTTCTTCGTCAACAGAATCTATGGCGAAAAGGGCCGCAGGTAATTTATTCATTTTTCTTATACCGTCAAGGTTTGCCTTAAGTTTATTGAGCTCTTTTGTGAGACCGGCGACTTCTTTTTTGGTTAATGCCTTAAAAGTTCCATCCGTCTGCATTTTTTCCAACTCATCCAGCTTGTTTACGCTTTTTCTTATTGTTTCAAAATTAGTCAATGTGCCGCCAAGCCAACGTTCTGTAACGTAAAATGCACCCGCTCTCTCGGCGTTTTCTTTCACTATATTCTTAGCCTGACGCTTTGTTCCTACAAACAAAACGTAACCTCCTTCTGCCGACACGTTGTAAAGAAAATCACAGGCATCCTTTATTGCTTCCATCGTTTTTTGAAGGTCAATAATATATATGCCACCCTTTTCAGAGAAGATAAAAGGTTTCATGCGGGGATCCCAACGTTTTTTCTGGTGTCCAAAATGCACTCCTGCTTCAAGCAATTTCTTCATCATTTCTTCACTAATACTCATTGATTTTTCTTGCCTCCTTGTTTATTTTTATAACAAACTCAAAAAACCTGCAAAATTTTACGGTTAATGAACCCTGAAATTATATCAAAAAAGGCTTTTTTTGGCAAGCTTAAGGTTTAAAGTCGTGATAAATTGAAAATGGGCTCAATTCTTGAAAAAATTGGTAAATTTTTGATATTTAAGGGGCTTTTTGAGATATATTATATTGCAAACTGCATATCGTAAAGCTTTTTATATAAGCCGCCGGTTTCTATAAGCTGGCTGTGATTCCCTTCTTCTATGATTTGTCCATTTTCAACCACTAAAATTTTATCAGCTCTTTTTACCGTGCTTAACCGATGGGCAATAACAAAAACTGTCCTGTTAGAAAGAAGCTTATTAATAGCGTCCTGGACAAGAAGTTCCGACTCTGCATCAAGTTGAGAAGTGGCCTCGTCAAATATAAGTATCGGCGGGTTTTTAAATATTGCTCTTGCTATAGCGAGTCTTTGTTTTTCGCCGCCAGAAATTTTAAAACCTCTTTCCCCTATTATTGTATTGTAGCCCTCGGGCATGTTTTCAATAAATTGCTGTGCGTTGGCAGATTGAGCAGCCCTGATAATATCGTCCATTTTAGCGCTTGTGTGACCGTAACGTATATTATCCGCCACCGTTTCGTTGAATAAAATCATGTCTTGGGTAACAATTCCTATCTGCGATCTCAGAGATTGTACGCTTGCATCCCTTATATCTATATCATCAATGCTAATATAACCTGAATCAACATCATAAAATCTCGGCAAAAGATTGGCAATGGTGGTCTTTCCGGCACCGCTAGGACCTACGAGAGCTATAACCTGGCCTGCTTTAACTTTAAAGTTTATGTTACTTAATACATTCTTTTCTTTTTCATAACCAAAATAGACATTATTATAAACTATCTCGTGTTTTAATGATTTTATGATAACCGGATTTGGTTTTTCAAATATAACTTCTTCGTTATCAATAACTTCGAAAACTCGTTCTGCGGCCGCCATAACATCCTGTATAATGGTATACACCTTGCTAAGCCTTTTAAATGGCTTAAGAGTAGAAAGCAAAGCTGCTATAAAAGCAAAAAATGCACCTGCAGAAAGTTCACCACTTATCATATATTTACCGGCAATCCACGATACTGCCACTACACAACAATTAGCTACAAGCTCTGTTATGGGGCTTACTGCTATCATCCTTTTAACAGATTTCATCGAAATTTTGTAAAAATGCCTGTTTTCTTTTTTGAATTTGTCTAACTCATATTTTTCCATTGAAAATGCCTGAACAATTCTTATACCCGAAATAGTATCATATAAAATTTTATTGATATCGCCCATTTTTTCCTGCATCGAGATACTTATTTTTTTAAGCTTGTGCCCTATTTTTATAACCGGATATATAACTGACGGCAAAACAACCATGCTTACAAAAAATACAAACCAGGGTATGCCAAAATAATACCTCACAAACAAAACTGTAGTAAAATATAAAATAAGCTGTATGGGTTGATACAATAAATCCAACACACCTTCCGAAATCGTATCCCTGATTTTTACCGCATCGAATGTTATTTTGGAAACAAGTTTTCCGGAAGGGTTTTTGCTAAAAAAACTCAGGGATTTTAAAAGAAGTTTTTCGTATATTTCGTCTTTTAAGTCTCTTATAACCTTCTGGCTTAAGTCATTCATAAAATATGTCTGGAAAAACACCGCAACTTCCTTTAATGCCAGAGTTATTCCGAAAAATAATATCAAAAAATTCAACAGTTTAAGCGGCTCCATGTTATTAATGTACGAGATTAAATTTACAAGGAAATTCGGTATTGCAATATTTTGGGGAATCTGGATGGTTTTACCGGAAACTATCCTATCTACGAAAGGAATAATCATGGTAATTGAGATGTTGCTTAAAATAGAAGAAATTATCATAAATATGCACGCAAAGGTAAGCGTTAGTGGGTATGGCTTAACAAGGTTTACCAGGCGTATATAATTATTCTTCTTGGTCATAGTGCTCGTATTTTATCACAGTGTGCTAGGTTTGTAAATTTTAGTTTATAGTTTATAGATTATAGTTTGTATTTACCAGTTCCATGCGGCAAGCTTACAAATCACGAATTAAAAACTATAATCTATAAACCAAAATCCTCGCTCCCTGGCTTCTAATTTCTGAACATCTTGTATATTAACACCTGAAATGCTATAATTTATTACTGTTTTAGTTAATTTTTAGAGTAAAGAGGTGCTATGAAAAGAATAAAAGTTGGCGTTATAGGTGTTGGTAGTTTAGGAAAACACCACGCAAGAATATATTCTGGACTTTCTAATGTTGAATTTGTAGGCATATATGATACAGATTTCAACAGGGCTAAAACAATAGCAGATAAGCTCAAGTGTCCATATTATACAGATTATAATAAACTCATACAAAATATCGAAGCTGCTAGTATAGCAACTCCTACAAAAACCCATTACGAAGTCGCAAGGGCATTGCTTGAAAAAGGCATAAACCTGCTTATTGAAAAACCTATAACTAACGATATAAATCAAGCAAAAGAACTTATAAAAATAGCCGATGAGAATAAGTGTATTTTACAAGTGGGCCATATCGAAAGATTCAATTCGGCAGTCCAGGCAATAAAAAGACTTAATAAGAAGCCTATTTTTATAGAATGCCACCGGCTCGGACCTTTTTCAAAAAGAAGCACGGATATAGGCGTAGTCCTAGATCTTATGATACACGATATAGATATAGTTTTGGATTTTGTAAACTCTACGGTTGTGAGTGTTGATAGTATCGGGATGAATGTGTTAACCAAACACGATGATATAGCAAATGCCAGAATAACTTTTGCAAACGGCACGGTATGTAATTTAACGGCAAGCCGCATAACAAACAAAACAACAAGAAAGATAAGGTTGTTTTTCGAAAATAGCTATGTTTCTATTGACTACGCATTTCAAAAAGCTGCTTTGTATAAAAAAGATGGGGATAAAATAATACAGAAAATGATGAATATAAAAAAAGAGGAGCCGCTCAAAAAGGAACTAGAGTATTTTGCTAATTGTGTAATTAACAAGCAGCAACCTGTGATTTCTGGCAAAGAAGCAGTGCAGGCACTGGAAATAGCACAAAATATTACTAACCAAATTAAAGAAAAAATAAATATTTTACGCAAATCAGAAAAAAATACAAATAAAAACATTCTCATAGTAGCAGGTGAACCTTCAGGTGACCTGCACGGAGCAACCTTAGTAAAAGAAATAAAAAACATAAATCCGAATATAGAATTTTACGGTCTTGGCGGCAGAAAAATGCTGGAAGCAGGTGTCAATATTTATGAAGACATAACAGATTCCGCTTTTATAGGTGGGATTGATATTATAAAGCATATAAAAAAGCTTAAAAATTCTTTTGATATGCTAGTCGACGAAGCGAAATGGTGCAAGTTTGATGCTGCTATTTTAATAGACTACCCTAGTTTTAATATGCGGCTTGCGGAAAAATTAAACAAAAAAAATATACCTATTATTTATTACATAAGTCCACAGGTATGGGCTTGGGGCAAGAAACGGATAAAAAAAATAAAAATACTTGTTAAAAAAATGCTTGTTTTATTTAAATTCGAGGAAGAATTATATAAAAAAAATGGAATTGATGCAAAATGTGTAGGCCATCCTATTTTAGAATACACGCAATCTTTAAAAACAAAACATGAAATACTGCAAGAAACCGGATTAAGCGCTGATAAAAAAATTATTGCTCTCTTGCCGGGATCCAGAAAGAAAGAAATAAAATTTATATTACCAATTCTTCTTGAAACGGCACGAATAGTTAATAAAGCTATCCCGGGAATTCAATTTATTATCGCAAAAACCTCAAATTTAAATGAATATGATTATAACCTTATAAAAAAATATGGTTTTCTTAAAATCGTCTCATTAACAGATAGAACTTATGATGTTTTAAAATGTGCTGATCTTGCAATAGTAGCTTCCGGAACTGCTACGCTTGAAACTGCAATCATGGATGTTCCGATGGCTATAGTATACAAAGTAGACATACTGACTGCGCTTTTGACAAAAATAATTATCCGCACAAAATTCATAGGTATGGTTAATATATTGGCAGGTAAACAAGTCGCGCCGGAATTTTTACAATTTAATGCAAAAGCCCGTAATATATCTAATTGGATTTTAAATATGCTAAATGATCCCAAAAAAATAGAAGAAATAAAGAAAAATCTTTTAAGAGTAAAGGAAGTTTTAGGAGACCGCGGGGCTTCAAGGTGTGCTGCAATTACCGTGTTGGAAAACCTCTAATATCCGCATAATTAATTTAAGGAATATTTAATCTGAAAAACTCTTGTTTAACTCCTACTATTGAAATATCTGAATCGTCGGCTAATTTCACTGCAGCTTTCTCGTCATAAAAAAGCATTTTTTCAGCTTCTACTGCAATTATATTTATTTTAGATTCTACTAATTTTTTAATAGTTTCAAATCCTATAACAGGAATATCAAACCTCATATCCTGCTGCGGTCTTGCAGTCTTTACCAAAACAGAGCCTGTTGCAAGCATGCCTGCCCTTTTAATTAACGCATTTGTACCCTCTACTGCTTCAATAGCCAGTACTGTTCTGTTTTTAACTGCAATACTTTGGCCGATATCCATACCGCTTGCTTTTTTTGCCATTTTCCAACCAAATCTGATATCTTCTTTTTCATTAGGTGTCGGGCACCTTTTGGTATATATTTTGTGCTTTACCAGGTAATCTTTTAAAAAGATGCTTGAATCTAAAACGTTTATTCCGTTTTTTGTTAAAACACCGATAACAGCGTTCGCAATAGTAGTGTCTCTTCTGTCAATTATATTTTTGGCTATTTTGTTTGTAATGCTGTCTTTATGAAAGTATTCTGCTATGATTTTTTTCTTATCAATACCGCCTACCATTATTAAATTATTGATTTCCTCTTCTTTTAAAATATCTATAGTCTTTTTTATTTCCCCCAGTTCCAACCAATATATTTTATCTGATAGCTCCCCCGCGCAGGTATCTGTCTCACCTTTTATGGCTATAGTAATTGTAGTATGTCCTTTTTTGCGGGCTTCCTTAAGGGCTAAAGAAGGGAACTGGCCATTTCCGGCTATAATACCAATCTTATCTGATGTTATCACCTACAAATCCCCCGTTTTGATTTTTGAATGAAATCCAAAAATTGCTTTACAAACTTATCGTCCCCATAGCTCTTTTTAATTTCCTGAACAGCTTTACTTCTTATGACTCCTGTCTTGAAGAAAATTCTTGCTGCTTTTTCGAGAGCTTTTGTTTTACTGTCGGGAACCCCTGCTCTTTTTAGGCCTATTTTGTTGATTCCATAAAATCTGGCTGGATGACCATCCAACATACAAAATGGCGGGACGTCTTGTGTCACTTTGGAACAACCACCAATAATTGAATGCTTACCTATAGTTATAAACTGATGCACTCCGACCAAGCCTCCTAAGATAGCTTTTTCTTCTACGGTAACATAACCTGCCAATGTTGCAGCGTTGGCAAGAATAGCTCCATCTCGAATCACACAATCATGAGCAACGTGGCTATACGCCATTATAAGAATATTATTGCCTACTATTGTTTTTGAATTTAAATTTGTGGCTCTGTTTATTGTAACATATTCGCGTATAATATTATTATTACCTATAACAACAAAATTTTTTTCACCCTTAAATTTCAAATCTTGTGCTATAGAACCTATAACTGCTCCCGTAAAAATAGTGTTATTTGTACCTATTGTTGTAAAATCTTCTATCAAGCAGTGGCTGCCTATTTTAGTCCCTTCCCCGATCTGGACATGTTCTTTTATTATAGAATAGGGACCTATTTCAACACTATCTGCTATTTTAGCTTTTTTGTGGATTATGCTGGTTTTGTGTGCTTTCATCTTTTCTTATTACTTTGGAATCGGAATTCAGAAAACAGATGACAGCCCTTCGACTACGCTCAGGGTTCCTCACCGAAGGGTCCCGAGCCGTGAACCACGTTGGGTTTAGGGTAAACTCCACGAGGGAAAGTCCGACGTTTTTTCCATCTTCTTTTGTCTGTTTTCTGTCTTCAGTTTTCCAACTTCCGTCTTCTGGACTGCAGACTATCAACTATAAACTATAAACTGCTTTTAATCAACCAACGTAAATTTCAAATCCGCTTCACAGGCTACTTTGCCGTTAATTTTTGCCTCACCGTGTGCTTGACCGACTTTACTTTTTAATTTTGTAATTTCTATTTCTAAAACAAGTTGATCGCCGGGTACAACTGCTTGTCTAAATTTTGCATTATCAATACCTAAAAAATACGCAAAGCGGCCCATATTTTCTTCCTTGCTTAAAAGTAGTACTCCAGCCGTTTGAGCAAGCGCTTCAAGTATAAGGACGCCGGGCATTATGGGTCTCGTCGGAAAATGACCTACAAAAAAATTATCATTTATTGTAACATTTTTTATGCCAACTGCTCTTTTATCTTTTTCCAGCGAAATAATTCTATCCACCAATAAAAACGGATGCCTATGCGGTAAAATCTTCTGGATCATATTAATATCAAGCTCACCCAAACCTAGCTGAACATCCGGAGCTTTAATGCCGCTTTGTAAGAATCTTTCCTTTTGTTGTCTTATTTTTTGCAGTAGTTTTACATTAATTGAATGCCCGCTTTTTATTGCTATAACCCTGCCTTTCAAGGGGCAACCGAGGAGATACAAATCACCTGTAAGATCCAAAACTTTATGCCTAACAAATTCATCGCTAAATCTTAAAATATTTCGTACAATTTTTTTCTTGGCGACAACAACTGTATTATCGTAATCTGCTCCTTTGCCAAGCCCCATGCGCCTCAACGGTTCGACTTCCTCTTGCAGACAAAATGTTCTTGCACCTACAATTTCTCTTTCGCAGGCTTCCGGAGTCATAACAATATCCAGATATTCATCGGTCAAAAACTCATGGTCATAACTCAAAGTATAAGAAACCTGAAAATTTTGATGTGGTAATACAATAGCAAAGCTGTTTCCTTCTTCTACCCACAAGGGTTCTCTTACTTGGTAAAATTTTCTTGGTGCGTCTTGTTCTATTATTTCTGCTTTTTTAATTAACTCTAAAAATGGAAGCGCACTTCCATCCATACCCGGCATTTCGTCACCTTCCACTTCTATTACAATATTGTCAATGGCGCAACCGTATAACGCCGCCATCATGTGCTCAACAGTTTGTACCTCAATTTCTCCGTTTCCGATAGAGGTCCTTCTTGGTTTTTCATGCAAATCTATAATTTTACATGTTTCAACATTGATTAATGGTTTTTCATAAATATCGGCTCTGACAAAAGTTATACCGGTGTTTGGCAACGCCGGCTTTAGAGTAATACGAGTAACTTTACCGTTGTGCAGCCCTACTCCCGTAGTAGTTATCTCATCTTTTATTGTTCTCTGTTTCTCCACTGTTGTTCTCCTCCGATTTTCCTAATTGTTTTTCTATATTAGACACTGTTTCGTACAGCTTCGGTAATCTTTGCATTAAGGCATTTATTTTTTTCCATAAATCATGAGGTTTCGCCGGTGAACCTATCATAAACACACCATCTTCAACCGACTTGGTAACACCTGCCTGTGCTGCAATCACAACATTTTTCCCGATTTCTATATGGCCGACGATACCAACCTGGCCTGCTATTATAGTATTATCTCCTATTTTGGTGCTTCCAGATATCCCAACCTGTGCAATAATAATACAATTTTTTCCGATTACAACATTGTGAGCTATTTGAACAAGATTATCTATTTTTGTACCCGCACCAATAACAGTTTTACCAAAGCGCGCTCTATCTATTGTAACATTTGCTCCGATTTCCACATCATCTTCTATTTCTACTATACCAATCTGAGGTATTTTATAGTGCGAGGTACCCGTATTAACATAACCAAAACCGTCACTTCCGATTACTGTCCCACTGTGTATTATAACATTATTGCCGATAATGCTTTTTTCTCTTATCGTAACATTTGGATATATAAGGACGTTTTCACCTATTTTGGTTCCATATCCAATATAGGAACCAGGATAAATCGCTGTATTATCGGCTATCTCTACATCATCTTCTATCGTCACGAACGAAGCTATCGCCACATTATTTTTTATTTTTGATTTTTTGCTAACCAAAGCAAGAGGATTTACACCTGGAGCTAACTTTGGATAAGTCGGTGCAATTATTTGCGCAAGTTTAGCAAAAGCCAAATCAGGGTTGTCTGTTTTTATAATTGTTTTGTTTTTAATTATAGGAATATTTTTTGAAGCAATAACGCAGGAAGCTTCTGTCGTATTTAGAAGCGAAGTATATTTTGGGTTTGAAATAAAGGTTATTTCGCCTTTCTTAGCTTCATCAATCCCTGCTAAACCTGTTATTATTATATTTGGGTCGCCTACAACCTCACCATTTACAAGTTGCGCGATTTCCTTGACAGTTTTTTTCATATTATATTAATTAACAATCGGCAACTTACACTGCAAATATTTAATCTGCAATGTAAGTTGCCAAAAAAATGACCGATAAAACCACGCATGATACACGTGGTACCTATTCTTATCTGCTTGGTTACATCCCTGTCTTGCTCGCCTCTCGGCTCGTATTGCCGAAGGCTTGCCGAGACGGGCGAAGCCGAGGGCCGGCAAGCACCAAAAAAATTCGCATTTTTCAACAGACATACTCATGGTTTCATGCAAAAACGGAAAAATGAGTTATTTTTTAGCGCCATTAAGAAGCTTAAGAATGTCATCTGTTACATTGTAAGCCTTATCGGCATATGCAAGCGCTCTTTCGTTAAGAACGATATCATACTTATTTTTCTTTGCATAATCGCTAACGACTGTATCAATATCCTGCAAAATGACACGAAGATTTTCATCTCTCTGCTTTCTCAGCTCTTGCGTAGCATTGTTGTCGAACTCTTGTAAAGTTTTTATCTTTTCGTCGATATCAGCCTGCTTCTTTTCTTTTGCCTTATCGCTTAAAAGTTCGAGCTCATCCCGCATTTTTTTCACATCAGCTACGATTTTGTCTCTTTCGGATTTTTTCGCGTTGGCTTTTTCTTCCAATGCCTTATCTGCTTCTTTTGTTTTATAATACTCATCAAACACTACTCCCAAATTGACCACTGCCATCTTCGGAGATGCAGGTTGCTGGGCACTAACGGCATAAGAAGCAAAACACATAAGAACAAAAATACCTACTACTGCAATCTTAATACCCTTTGTATTCATTTATTTCCCCCTTTCTTTTAAAAAATACGTTTAAAATCCCTGACTTATAGAAAAATAAAATCTTCCCCTATCCTGTCTTTCCCCGTCTAATTTACTTAAAGGATAGCCATAATCAAGATTTATTGGTCCTATAGGAGTTTTGACTCTAACTCCGATACCTACACCTGATTTTAAACTACCGGAACCAAAATCTTCTATTTGCTCCCATACATTACCTATATCATAAAATATAGCACCCTTTAATAAATTTTCAAATATTGGGAAAGTATACTCTGCGTTAGCTATAAAAAGCGATTCTCCACCTATCGGATCGCCGGTATTTGGATCTTTTGGACCTATTCTGCGTTCTTTATAGCCTCTTATTGTGTAACCGCCGCCAGCGTAGAACCTTTCATAAACAGGAACTTTCGATGAATCACCGTAGGCATCAACTAACCCTACTCTTGCTTTTAATTCCAAAACCATTTTATTAAAATGTAAAAAATATACACTAACGCTGCTGTAAGATTTGATAAAATCTTTATCGCCTTCTAAAATACCACCGGCGTTTTCTATGGAACTGGTAATAAGATAACCTCTTTTTGGATTAAACACGTTATCTCTTGTATCATGCGTAAGAATAAGTGTTACCGTAGAAAGCATGTTCGTGCCTTCTTCTTCTTTTAGGTCACTTACCGAATCGGAGGGTACATCTGTTAATTTTACATCTTCGAGTTTGTATATTAAATCCGCCCGCGTATAATCTGTAAGGGCTTTGCCTAATTTCACATCGAATCCTCTTCTCTGCTCTTCAAAGCCATACCCTACAGATTCTTTCCTGGAATGTGTTCTTTGGTAAACATCAAATCCGAAAGAATACGGCATATTGAAAATCCATGGATCTAGCCAGCCTACTTCATAGTCTTTACGAATAGTCCCGATTTCTGCTCTAATTCTTAGCTGCTGCCCTGCACCTGTAAAATATGGAAAATTTGTAATATCAAAATTCCGCTGCAATATTTCTGCAAAACCTATCACTTGATCTACCGTACTATAACCTGCTCCAAAACTGAATTCCCCAGTCTTCCCTTCTTTGACACTTACAACTAAATTTTGCTTGCTGGGATCTTCCGTAGGTTCGGTATCGAAATTAACTTCTTCAAAAAAACCTAGATTATAGATACGTTCTTTGCTTCTACTTAATTTATCTCCGTCAAATTTATCTCCGGGATATAATCTTAGTTCCCTTCTTATGACAATATCTTTCGTTTTGGTATTACCGAGTATTTTTACCTTATCAACATAAGTCAGTTCATTTTCAGTTATACCATAATATACATCTATTTTCCCTGTTTCAGAATTTAGCATTGTTCTTACGTCGACTTTGACAGCCATATAACCATAGTGCTGATAAAAATCTTTTAAGGCAAAAACATCATCTCGCATTTTAAACCCAGAATATGGCGTTTCAGGGTTCATTCTTAGTTTCGTTCTTAATTTCGTTTCCGGAAAAGTGTTGTTTCCCTCTAAGAATATAACACCAACTAAATATTTCTTTCCCTCTGTAATATTAAAAGTGATATACATGAGTCGTCCGTCTTTGCTGTAGTTAAATTCTGGCGTAACCTCTACGTCCGCATATCCTTCGTTTTGATACATAGCTTTTATACGAAGTATATCGTCATTGAAAATATCTTCTTTAAAATAACCCTGCTGAATTATAAAAAAACTTTTTTTGGTTTTTACAGCTCTCAATATCTGCGAAGCCTTCAGGGCTTTGTTCCCTTTCACATCTATTTTTTTAATTTTAGTTCTTACTTCTTCTTTTATGTTAAAAGTTAAAACAGTCTGGTGAGTTTCCACATCTACTTTTGAATCATAACTTACTTCGGCTGAGGCAAACCCTTTTTGCTGATAAAATCTTTTTATTTCTTCCATGTCCGCATTAATTTTAGCAGGATCAAATAATTCGCCTTCTTTTGTTTTTATTACTTCTTTTATTTTTTTCTCACTTAAGTTTTTGCTGCCTTTTATTGACAAAGAAGAAATAAGAGGTTTTTCTTTAACAATAAAAGTAACCACCACACCGTCTTCGTCTTTTTTAGTTTCTATCTGTACGTCCGTAAAATATCCCAATTGGTAAAGCCGTTTCAAGTCATCGCTTAACGTGAACTGGGAAAATTCATCGCCAACCTTTGCTTTTATTTTTTGCATAAGAGAAGTTGAACTAACCAGTTTGTTGCCGTCTATGTTGATCTGTTTTATTTTGTCGGCTTCTGCGCCATAGCAACTCAAGCAGTAAAAAACAAGCACCATAGATATTAAACTTTTTAAAAAGCTGTTTTTCTTATTTTTCATTTTTTTGACCTTTTCCTTCGGCAAGCTAGGATACCAAGCAACGTCGAAGGATTTATTCTATGACTCTTTGTGCAAAATCTTCAAATCTGGCAAGTTCTGCTATAAACGTTAATTTCACAGTTCCCACCGGACCGTTTCTCTGTTTCGCTATTATTGCTTCTGCAACACCCCTGATTTCAGGATTTTCATCTGCTGCATCATAATACTCTTCTCTAAAAAGTAAGGTAACCAAATCTGCGTCTTGCTCAATGGCACCGGATTCTCTTAAATCAGAAAGTTGAGGTCTGTGCCCTTCTCTTTTCTCTACTGCTCTCGAAAGCTGGCTAACCGCAACAACAGGAACGTTTAATTCTCTTGCTAGCGCTTTTAAAGAACGAGAAATATCCGAAATTTCCTGCTGCCTATTTTCAATACGCTTTACTGTTCCCTGCATCAGTTGTAAATAATCAACAATAATCATTTGTATATTGTGCTGCGATTTTAGCCGTCTTGCTTTTGCGCGCAGTTCCAGCGCAGTAATCGACGGCGCATCTTCTATGAAAATCGGGGCTTCCGACAATTTTCCAGAAGCTATTATAAGTTTTGGCCAATCAGATTGAGATAAAAACCCTGTTCTTACTTTGTGGGCATCGACACGCGCGTGCGAACAAATCATTCTTTGGACTAATTGTTCTTTAGACATTTCCAGGCTAAAAAAAGCCACAGGTTTTTTTTCAACTATACCAACATGTTCAGCCAAGCATGTAACAAACGCACTTTTCCCCATTGACGGTCTGCCAGCCACAATTATTAAATCTGACGATTGTAATCCTGATGTTTTTATATCAAAATCGCGAAAACCTGTTGCAAGTCCTGTCACAGCTTCTTTACGCTGATAAAGATTTTCGATTGTTTCAATATTTGCCTTAATAATTTCTTTCAAGGGCACAGAGTGAGATTCTATTTTATCAGAAGCAATTTCAAATATAAGTTGTTCTGCCCTGTCTAAAAGTGCGTCTACGTTGCTTGAGGACATATAGCTTTCGGAAATTATTGTTGTTGAGGTATTAATAAGTTTGCGTAAAAGATATTTTTCTTTGACAATTCTTGCGTAGTGTTCGACATTGGCAGCGGTTGGTACGGCTTCTGCCAGCGAAGCAAGATAGCTTGCGCCACCCACAGCATCCAGGATATTTTTCTTTTTAAGAGCTTCCGATGCGGTTACTAAATCTACGGGTTTACTGTTATCATACAATTCTACTATTATAGCGTATATTTTTCTGTGAGATTCCTGGTAAAAATAGTCTTCTCTTATAAGTTCTACTGCTTTTCCTATTGCTTGAGGCTCTATAAGCATGGAACCCAAAAGAGCTACCTCTGCCTCTAAATTTTGGGGTGGAATTTTATCTATGCTAGCGGTACGTTCCAAATTTCCTAAATCCTTCATAAAAATTATTCCTTAACAACCCACAATTTAAGTTCTGTTTTAACCTCAGGATGCAAATTTATAATAACAGTATACAAACCAAGCTTTCGTATGGGTTCATCTAAAATAATATCTTTTTTATCTACATCTATTCCTTCGTTTTTCAAAACTTTTGAAATTGTGTCGTTAGTAACAGAACCGTAAAGCTTATCTTCTTCGGCTGTTTTCATAGGAATAGTGCATGAAAACTTCGCTATTTTATCTTTAATTTCTTCCAGTCCTTTTTTTATTTTTTGTTCTTTTTTAGAAGCAGCTTTTTTCCATTCTTCCAGCTGGCGAAGATTGGAAGAGTTTGCTTCTTTGGCAAGTTTTCTTGGAAATAAAAAATTTACTGCATAGCCATCTCTGACAGAAACAACACTATAAGCTTTTCCTAAAGTCTTAACTTCTTCTAATAGTATTACTTTCATCTTTTCACCTTCATTTCAACTGAAACATAAGGCAATAATGCGGCGCATCTTGCCCGCCTTATCTCCTGTGCCAAATATCTCTGATGCTTTGCGCAGTTACCACTAATTCTGCGCGGAAGAATTTTTCCTCTCTCCGTAATAAATTTTTCCAAAAGCTCGATATTTTTATAATTTATATCCGGCATGTTTTGCTCACAAAACTTACATTGTTTCACCCTGAAAATTCTTCTTCCGGGCATCATTTTTCTTCTTGGTGATCTCGATTCTTCCATTTTGGTCTCCTTATTATACATTCTTTAAAGTTATTGAACTGAATCGTTAGAATTGCCTACTTCGTCCAAACCTATATCTATTGTATCGCCTTCCTCTGCCACTACTTCATCTGTCTGTTTTATACCTGCACCTGTTTCTTGTCTCACTGCCGTCTTAGCAGTCCTTAAAAATTGTATATTTGAAGCTACTACTTCTATGGTGTTTCTTTTTTGGCCATCTGAAGTTTCCCAATTCCTTGACTGCAAACGCCCCTCGACAAAAACGGAACTTCCCTTTGAAAGAAATTGGCTGCTGTTTTCTGCCTGCTTACCCCACGCTACAACCCTGACAAAACAGACTTCTTCTTTCTTCTGCCCTTGCGCATCTGTGTAACTTCTATTAACTGCAATTGAAAAAGAAGCAACCGCTGCGCCATTCGGAGTGTACCTAAGCTCTGGATCTCGAGTTAAATTACCCATAAGAAACACTTTGTTTAAATTGGCAGCCATATTAATACTCCTTTATTTTTCGAGTGTAAAAATAAGGACCCGTAATATATCGTCGTTAAGGCTATACTCTTTTTTGATTTCGCTTATCGCAGAAGATTTGCCTTTAAAATTCAACACGTAATAAATACCTTCTTTGTTTTTTTTAATACTGAATGTCATTTTTTTCTTTGGCCATACTTCTTCTTTAACAATTGTGATTTCTTTTTTTTGCATTACTTCTTTAATGTTGTCACAAACTTTTTTAAGTGCTGCTTCTTCCAGGCTCGGTTTGAGTATAAACATACCTTCATAATTGTTGATTTTCAATTCTTTTCTCCTTTTTTGATTAATGTTACCAGCTTAGTTTCTTTGTCAATTCACATCTGTTACAATTTAAAAATATAACTATCCGCAATTGATCCCGAGCAAGTATTTTTTATCCTAATCTTAAAAATTGTTGTTTACGTTGCGAGAGATCAAACTTATTCATAACTTCTGCCGGGCTATACTTAATCCAGCATTTGATTGCCATTAGGGCATCGCACAATACGTTAGGCAATGATTCGGTTTCCTTCGCATTAAATTTCTGCAGCACATATAATGACAAATTTTTTATATGCGAACCGCCTATACCAATACGCAATCGAGAAAAATTTTCTGTTCCAAGCACATCTATTACAGATTGCAAACCATTGTGGCCGCCGGATGAACCCTTTTGTCTAAAACGTATCGTTCCAAATTCTAAATTAACATCATCACAGACAATTAAAATATTTTTAGAACAATCTATTTTATTTGCTAAAGCTAAAGCCTTAATTCCTAGACCGCTTAAGTTCATATATGTTTGCGGTTTTGCAATTATGATTTTTTTCCTTTGAAAGAGCGTTTTTCCAAATAAAGAATTATATTTTTTTTCCGTAAACTTCGTGTTTGCCAATTTAGCAAACTCATCCGCAATCAAAAAACCTATGTTGTGCCTTGTAAAATTATACTTATCCCCAGGATTACCTAAACCAAAAATGGCTCTCAAGCTAACTCTTTCCCTCTTGCTTTGTTTCTTTCTTGGTTTCTTCGCCTGCCTCTTCACCTTCCTCTTCTTCTTTAACTTTTTTCTCGCGAATAAGTTCTGGTTCGGTTGCTTCTTCTCCTGCAGGCACTTCTTCTTTTACTTCTTCTGCTCTCGGCGGTGATACCGTCGCTACAAAGCTATCTATGCCTGTTAAAACTTCAATATCTTCAGGAACCTTGACATCTTTAAGCAGCAAAATATCCGATATCTTTAAAGCACTTATATCAGCTTCTATTTTTTCAGGTATATTAGTTGGCAAACATCTTATTTTAACTTTCCATAAAATCTGCTCTAGCGTACCCTTGTCCTGTTTGACACCTATCGCATCTCCTTTGAGGCTTAGAGGAACTTCGACTTCTATTTTTTCTGTCAAAGAAATTTCCACAAAGTCAACGTGCACTATTTCGTCTGTAACAGGATTATACTGAATCTCTTTCATGAGAACATTTTTTTGTGATTTCTTTTTTTTGTCGCCTTTTTCATCAAAAATAAGGTTTATCAAAACGTTCTCGCCGGCTTTAGTATGAAGTACTTTGAGCAAACTGCTTTTCTCAACAGAAACATTTGTGCCTATTTTACCGCCCTTGTAGACTACAGCGGGTATAAGCCCTTCTTTTCTTATTTTTTTGGCAATTTCCTTGCCTGTTTTTTCTCGCTTAACTGCTGCTAAATCTAATACGTCCATTGTCTTCCCCTGCCTTTTCTTGTTTTAGTTTAATGAAACAAAATACTTATCGATTTTGCTTCGTGTATACGAGTTATTGCTTCGCCAAATAAATTGGCTATTGAAATAACCTCTATCTTATCAGAACTCTTATCACTACTAATCGGAATTGTATCAGATACTATCAATTTTTTAAGAGGGCATTTCTCTATACGCTCTATAGCAGGATTTGCTAAAATAGGATGAGTAATCGCAGCATAGATATCTTTTGCGCCTGCTTTTTTTAAAGCTTCTGAAGCCTCAGAAATAGAACCTGCTGTTGCAATAATATCGTCTACTAAGAGAACATTTTTATCTTTGACGTCTCCTATAATATGCATTACTTCTATTTTTTTATCATCAATACGCCTTTTATCAACTACAGCAAGGGGGACATTAAAACGTTTCGCATAAGCCCTCGCAATTTTTATTCCGCCTACATCCGGGGACACAACAACAAGATCTTCTATTTTATTTTTTTTGAAATATTCTAAAAAGGCATTAACGCCATAAAGATTATCAACTGGTATATCAAAAAAACCCTGTATTTGCTCAGCATGCAAATCAACTGTCAGCAATCTTTCGGCACCGGCAATAGTCAACAGATTAGCAACGAGTTTTGCGGTGATAGGAACTCTTGGTTGATCTTTTCTGTCCTGTCTAGCATATCCAAAATAAGGTATGACCGCTGTTATTCTTCTCGCTGACGCTCTTTTTAGAGCATCTATAATTATTAATAATTCCATTAAATTTTCGTTAACCGGCGGACATGTCGGCTGGATTACAAAAACATCTTGGCCCCTTACATTTTCGCCTATTTTTACTCTTGTTTCGCCATCACTAAATTTCGAAACATCAATCGTTGACAAAGATATGTTTAAATGTTTGGAAATTTCTTTCGCTAGCACAGGATTGGCATTGCCCGAAAATAAAAGTAAGCTTGTATCTTTAAAAAGCATTTTTACTCCTTGTTGCTTGGTTTGTTTAAAAAAGAGCCTGGTTTTAAAATAGTGTTTTTGGGTAATTTTGAATTTATAACTGAACTATTGTTCCCTATAATTGAACCTTCTCCAATTTTGCTATTTTTAATTTTTACAAAATTGCTTATTTTGACTTCATCAGAAATTCTTGTATTAACTCCGACAAAAGAGAAGGGTCCGATTCTGCATCTTTTGCCTATATTAACATCGGATTCTATAAAAGTAAACGGATAAATAATCGTATCTTTGCCAATTTTTACATCATTATAGATATGAGTTGTTAAAGGGTCTATAATGCCTACACCGTTTTCAAGTAAAACTTTCAGGATGCGATTTTTAATAAAATTATGCGCTTTGGCAAGCTCTTCTCTTGAATTAACTCCTATCAATTCGTCGTCATTATCAATGATAACTGACTCTGTCCTTTTACCAAGGCGATACAATAACTTAATTGCATGCGTTAGATAATATTCCTTTGTTATAGAATCTCGTTTTATTTTGTTTATAATATTGAAGAGATCTTTTTTTCTAAAAATATAAATTCCGGCATTGATTTCTTTTATAGCCTTTTCATATCTGGAGGCATCCACCTCCTCCACTATTTTCATAATGTTGTCTTTATCGTCTCTGACTATTCTCCCATATCCCATCGGGTTTTCCATAAATGTTGTTATAAAAGTACAAGCATAATTGCCAGAATAATGTTTCTCTAAAAGCTTTGACAATGTGGCGCTTGTAATTAAAGGCGTATCGCCGTAAACAATAAGAACATTTCCTTTAAAAGAACGCAAAACCTTTTCGGTCTGCTTTACTGCATTAGCAGTACCCAGAAGTTTTCTTTGTATAACTATGTCTATATTTTTTTCTTTGCAAAGGGCGCTTATTTCTTTTTGGCCGTTTGTCACAGCTAGTATTCTTTTTATACCACAATTTGTAACGGCATCTAAGACATATTCTAGCATTGTTTTTCCATAGATTTTATGCAAAACCTTGGAAAAATCCGAATTCATCCTTTTGCTTTTGCCGGCGGCAAGAACTACCGCAACTGTATTTTGATTGTTTGTGTTCATAATTTATTTAAATTTCGATTCCAAAAACTATTTTCTGTAAAAGTTTAAGTCTGCCGGAGCAAAATCACATATTTTAAAACTCAGCGTAGAACAATAGGGCATTTGAGCAATAGAACTCAAGTTAATATCTAGTAAATACCACATCTATTGTTCTGTTTTCTATTGTTCAATTGTTTTACTTGCCGAAGGCAAGTTTGGTCCGTCTTCGCCACTAGAAGAAACTTCATAGATGTTCGGCTTCGCCGGGCTCATCAGTCTCCCACACAATCAGGCGAAGCTGTGGGCAAAAGCACCACAGCGAAGACTGATGGCTGCCCAGCCTGGACTCGAACCAGGAACCACAGCTCCAAAGGCTGGTGTGTTACCGATTACACCACCGGGCAATTTATACATTATTACCCAGTCCATCATTTGTACCAATAGCCTGCTGGCTACGGTACACGGCACGCCGGGCAATTTTCCACAGATTTCAAAGAATCTCGCACAATAAACCTTAGAGCTTTTACAAGATTACTATTTTTTTGCGTCTGCAGACAAAACTTTATAGTTCAATATCGCCTTCAAAATCATCAGTGTTGCCACTAGCAGGCACATCGTGTTTTACAGGACTTTCTTGATAGTTGCTGCTGGCTCTCACAGGCCGTTTGTCTTGTGTTTTTTCGGCTTCATAAGCTTCAAGGATAGTTTTCTGTATATACTGTCTAAATTCCTGGTTAATCGGATGAGCTATATCTCTGTGCTCTGCCTGTGGGTCATTTTCCATAACAGTTTGTTGATTTTGCGGTAAGGAACTGCCGCATTGATTACAAAACTTGCTTCTTGCATCGTTTTTAAAATTACATTTCGGGCAAGCATACCTTGTTTTTCTGGAAGGCATAGCTACAAAAAGACCTTTATTGCCTTCGATAACTTTAACATTTCTGACAACAAAACTGTTATCAAATGTTATAGTTGCATAGGCTTTTAATTTTTTATCTGCTCCCTCTTTTAGAAAGACTCTGACTTCGGTAATTTCCATTTTTTTGCTCCTTCTTTACAAAGTGTGTACAATATAAGTGTTCCACTGTCTTTTTCCGCTATCTCGCAAAGTTTCTCTTAATTTATTGTCAACCTTTGTAGCCTCCTTCCTTGTTTTAATAGTTCCAAAAATAACTGAACCACTTCCCGTGAGAAGTGGTTTTTCTATACCACATTTCTTCAAAAGTCTCATGAAGTAAGCTATTTTGTTATATTTTTTTACTGCTACTTTTTCTAAGTCGTTATATAAATTTTTCATCACAAAAGCAAGATTTCCATTTTTCAAATTGAGGGTTAGTATTTTAACATCCTCGTTAATAGCTGTCAAGCGTTTTAGTGGTATTTTATTTATATTACAAGAGCTATATATATCTTTTGTGGACATGCTAAAACCCGGGAACAATAAAACATGCCAAAGCCTTATATTTGAAGGAATGGACTCAATTTTCTCTCCGCGGCCTGTTCCAGCAGCGAAAGTTGAATTACAAATAAAAAACGGTACATCCGAACCTAAAGTAGCTGCTAATTTTAGCATTTCACTTTGAGATAGCTTAAGTTTGTATAACTTATTTAATCCGCATATAACAGCAGCCGCATTGCTGCTTCCGCCGCCTAATCCAGATCCAATAGGAATTTTTTTAACAATATCTATTTCTAACCCACTTTTAATATTATAGTTAGAAAAAATTAGGTTGGCCGCTTTAAAGGCAATATTTTTTTCAGGAGGGCATATAAATTTGTTGCTTTTAACAATAATTCTACCCGAATTCGTAGATATTATTTTTATTTCATCAGAAAGGCTTATTTTCTCAAAAATTGTTACTATTTCGTGAAAACTATCTTTTCTTTTACCTAAAATACCTAAATATAAGTTAATTTTTGCTGGTGATTTTAAAAAAATGCTTTTCATTGAAAACAAAATTACCGCTTAGTTAGTTTAAGAGCATCATTTGCGGCTATAACTATATCGTCTGCTGTTAAATGGTAAATTTTTAATAGTTCTTCAGGTTTTCCAGACATTCCAAATTCGTCTTTTATCCCTACCATTTTGATAGGCAAAGGATTACTTTGTACAAGAAACTCTGCTATTGCACTTCCAAGACCACCTGCTATAGTATGTTCCTCTGCCGTAACTATAGCTTTTACTTTTTTTGATATGTTATAAAGTGTTGTGGTATCTAATGGTTTTATCGTATGCATGTTTATCACAGCTGTTGATACTCCTTGTTTTTCAAGCTTTTCTGCTGCATCTAAACTGCTTGATACCATGATTCCACACGCAAAAATTGCGATGTCTTTACCTTCGCGCAATATATTTGCCTCACCAATCTTAAATTTGGTTTCGTTATTTGAAATAACGGGAACCTTATGCCTCCCGAGACGCAAATACGCGGGTCCATCGAGTTCGGCTATAGCGTGTGTTGCTTTTTCTGTTTCGAGAGCATCTGAAGGTACGATAATATTCATATTTGGCAATACTCTCATAATGGACACATCTTCTATTGCCTGGTGCGTGGCACCGTCTTCACCGACAGTTATGCCTCCATGGCTTGCAATTATTTTAACGTTAAGATTCATATACGCCACCGAAACTTTCACCTGTTCCCAGGCTCTTCCACTTGCAAACACCGCAAAAGTACAAGCAAAAGGAATTTTACCTGAAAGTGCTAGCCCGCTTGCCGCACCAAGCATATTTTGTTCCGCAATCCCTAAAGTAAAAAATCTTTTTGGAAACTTAATCCTGAATCCCTCTGCTTTTGTAGAATCGGTCAGGTCGGCAGTAAGAACGACGACATTTTTGTTTTTTTCACCTAATTCTACTATTGCCTTACCGAATCCATCTCTTGTAGCAACGTATTTTTGTTCTGCCATTTTTACTCCTTTAACCCTTTTTTAAAAATTTCCTGAAAACTAATTTTTCCCTTTCTTAATTTTTCCAGATCTACCTTTGCAACAGTTATTATTTCACCTGTTTCTAAATTTTCTAAAATTATTTTTTCAAATTTATTAAAATCATAAGCTTTTATCGTAGCAGCTACTTCAAGCAATATGGCATGGTTTGGTTCTATTTTTGTTATATTTTTTTCTTCAGCCGAATTTTCGGGAAAAGATTTTTTATTTACGGCAACGCTTAAATGGAAACTATCTGCCCCAATATATTTCACTTTTATGTTATCTAGTTTAAAATTATTTTTTAAATACGCATCGTCGCGGAAATTGTCCTGTACTCTACCCTGTATCTGCTTTTCTATAAATTCTTCCACTGTTATGTCTTTCACATAAAATTTTTTCTCCCAATAACCTATATCATCAATGCTTTCTGCCTGCATGGTAAGAATTTTTTCCTGAAGAATTTTCATATTTTCATCCGTAACTTGTCCATTGCCTAAAAGTTCTTTTATAACTTGAGCTTTCTGAAATTGAGGAGTCACCTTAAAATCCCTAACTACTCTTTTACCATATTCATTACGGGAAATATCGCTTAACATATATCTTTTAGTATCCATGACATTTTTTATGACCAAAAATTCAAGCAAGGGATTGTTCGGATCCTGCATTATGATAACATAAAAATTTAAATTTGCATCTGTACTCACCACAACGCGCGAAACTACAAAAATAACATTGTCGATAATTTTTTTGGTTTTTTCTGAAGCGTCGGTATCTTTTGAAGTCAATCCTTCAAAAAGGCTTGGAATAGGAATATAGATTGCTAAGGTTTTGCCAGCTAATTTTGCTTCTATTTCTGCGCCATATTCTTCTCTGCAAACTTTTACAACGGCATTTGCTAGTTTCGCTTCAGGATATGTTGGCGCGCACCCGCTAAACCCTATTATAAAGATGGTAATCGCTATAAAAAAAAACGCATATGTTTTACGCAACGCTGCGCTGGTTTTCTTTGCCATATTCTTTAAAAATAGCTTCAATTTCGTCGTAATCAAGTTCCTCTTTTGTTAAAAGTTCATTAACAAATCTGTCAAATATTGCTCTTTCGCGCGTAAGTAACTCTTCTACGCTTTGCATGCATTCCTTGATTATTTTTGAAACTTCTTCACTAAGGTTTTGTTTGACTGCTTCAGAAAGCTGCCCGTCAGGAACCATGGTATAATCACCCAAAAAACCATTGGTGCCCATGCCGTATTTCCACACCATATCATGCGCGTATTTCATAACAAGTTTAAAATCCATGGAAACGCCGTCACTCGTAGTTCCAAATACCATTTTTTCCGCAACGTACCCGCCAAGAGAAACTTTTATATTAGCAAGCATTCTTTCTTTGTTGGATGTATAAATTTCCTCTCTTGGCTGGTGATGCACTACGCCAAGCGCATCTTTTCTGGAAACAATAGATGCCTTAAAAACATCATCTGTTGGATGCAGAAAATAAAGAGTCATAAGATGCCCTGTTTCGTGACAGGCAACGGTTTTTCTTTCTTTTTCCGTCATATGACGTTTGTGTTTTATGCCCATATCAATTCTTTCTATCGCTTCTGATATGTCTCTTAAAGTAACGACTTCTTTTTTATTTCTTAAAGAAATTAAAGCAGCTTCTTTTATTATGTTTGAGATATCTGCCGGTGTTTTATATACGGCTTTTCTTGCAAGCCTCCCTACGTCTACGCTTTCATCATATCTTATTTTTGAAAGATAGTATTTAAAAATCTTTTCTCTTTCTTGTAAATTGGGCCTATCAACATATATTTTTCTGTCGAATCTGCCCGGACGAAGCAGGGCTGTATCGAGAATATCTTCCAAGGCATTTGTGGCACCAATAACTATAACATTTGAATCTTTTTCTTTTAAACCATCAAGTTCTGAAAGAAGCTGGTTCTGCGTAGAATTGGTTTCTTCTGTTCCGCCAAATACACTAAATGCTCTTTTCCTTCCCACTGCATCCAATTCATCTATAAAAATAATACAAGCACCATAACCATACGCAAGGGCCTTGGCCTTTTTAAAAACAGCTCTTACTCTTGAAGCGCCTACGCCTACAAAAATTTCTGTAAATTCACTAGCTGTCATGGCCAAAAACGGAACACCGGATTCGGTGGCTATAGCTTTTGCTAAATATGTTTTACCGCAACCCGGAGGTCCTACCAAAAGAATGCCTTTTATAATTTTGCCGCCAATTTTCTTTATTTTTGTTCTATCTTTTATAAGCTGTACTACCTCCCAGGCTTCCTCTTTGACTTCATCCATTCCTATAACATCGTTCCAGTTTACATCAACTTGTTTACCCTTGACGTTGCTTGTATGTAATTTTGCGAATCCGCCCCTCATTACAACCGTATACATAAAAACAAAAGTACCGGCATATATAATACCTGTAAGAATTTGAGCGGGCAATTGTGCAACAAAAAGTTTTTGATAAAAAGATTCCAGAGAAGAAATCCCAATAATTGCTGCGGCTAAAAGTCCGGCCATTCCCAGCACAAGCAGCGCTCTCATCCAGTAAAGCTTAAAATACATTAAAAACTTTCTCATATTTTTTCTAGCTCCTTATCGATTTCCTGCATTGCTTTTTTATATTCTTCTTCTTTTGGCGATTTTCCATGCCACGAAACTTGATTTTCCATAAATGACACACCTTTGCCTTTTGTTGTATGCGCCAATATAAGAGTTGGTTTCTCCTTTATCTCTAATGCTTCATTAAAAGCATTGAATATTTCCTGGACACTATGACCATTTATTTCTATTACATACCAGCCAAATGAAGACCATTTGTCTTTAACAGGTTCTATGTTCATAATATCGCAACATTTGCCGTCAATCTGAAGTTTATTATGATCAATAACAGCACATAAATTATCCAGCTTATAATGAGCACATGACATCGCGGCTTCCCAGACTTGTCCTTCATTTGTTTCGCCGTCTCCCATTACGCAATAGACTCTGTTATTTTTTTCATCCATCTTAGATGCCAATGCCATACCGCACGCTATTGATAGACCCTGCCCCAAAGAACCTGTTGATGCTTCAACACCTGGCGTACAAATATTGGTATGACCTTGTAAAGTGCTGCCTGCTTTTCTTAACTTCCAAAGTTCATCTTTTGAAAAATAACCAAGCTCTGCTAAAACTACATATAACGCAGGACAAGCATGGCCTTTTGAAAGAATAAACCTATCACGTTCGTTCCAGTACGGATTCTTCGGATTGTGTTTCATAATTTTGGAATAGAGAACTAAAATTATATCAAGTGCAGAAAGGGATCCGCCCGGATGGCCAGAGTTAGCCATATAAATCATTGTTACGATATCTTTTCGCAACAACAACGCTTGCCTTTTTAAATCTTTTATTTGTTGCTCATTTAACTTAGTCTGCATAATTTTCCCGCTTTCTTCATTGGACCTTTTCTATTCAAATTCTTAATGATAAACTAAATTATAAGTTGCTAGTTATTACTATTTGTTGAATTTTTCAATTGTTCTATCTTGTCTATCAAAGATTTATTTTCTTTATTTAGGGAAACCGAAATTTCCCAGTATTTTAATGCTTCCTTAAACATCCCTAAACTGTTATAAACATCCCCAAGATGTTCGTTTATCACAGGATCGTTTTCCAACAAAACTGCTTCTTCCAAAAATTTTTTTGCTTCCGGCAGCTCTCCTCTTTTGTAAAAAACCCATCCGATAGTATCCAAGAACGCTGCGTTGTCCGGTTCAAGTTCAATAGCTTTTTTGGCCATTTCTAAAGCTTCGTCTAAATTTATTCCTGCTTCAGCATATCTATAGCTTAAATAGTTATAAGCCTTTGCCATATCCGGTGCATAATAAATGGCCTTTTTTAAATTTTCGTATACTTTTTCTGTATTCCCGATTTTATCATATATTACTGCCAAATAAAAGTATGCTTCCTTGTTGTCTGGTTTTATCTTCAAGCTTTCTGTAAAACTATCTATCGCAAGGTTATAATCTTGCTTACAGAAAAAGTATAAAAAACCACGCGCAAAATAAAGCCTTTGATCATATAATCCAGCAACCAACGCTGTTGTTATTGTATTTAAAGCTTTATCGAAATCTTTTTTAAAGAAATATACTAAAGCTAAATCCAAATAATTTTTTGCATTATACGGATCAAGCTTAATTAAAATATTACATTGATTAACTGCGTCATCAAACCGTTTAAGAAGTACGTAAACTCCTGCTAATCTTTGGTATACCAGCAAATCCGCGGGTTCAATCTCCAGAGCTTTTTTGTAAGCCTCTGAAGCTTCCGGCAACTGGTCGTTCATTTCGTACAATATACCAAGCAGCGCATAGCCTTCTTCGTTTTTTTCATCAGCATCAATTACTTTTTTTGCTTCTTTAATAGCAGAATCAATCGACTTTATATTGGCTAATATTATTGCTTTATTTACATAAAGCTGCCTATTTTCAGGAAATTTTTCTATTAACTGATTATATACTTCCAGCGCTTCTTGGGGTTTATTTTGAAACACATATAAATCTGCTAAAGAACCAAGTATGTTAGCACTTACATCTGTCGGAGAAAGTTCTATCACTTTCCGGTATTCTTTTTCTGCTTTATCTAATTGATTTTCGCTTGTATATAAAAACGCCAGCAAAGAATGCGCATCTTTAGAGTCGGGATTTTTTTCTACTACCGTTTCTATAATTTCAAACGCTTTTGCCTTATCGCCTTTGTAAAAATATCCGGCTGCTAATCGTAACGATACTGGTTCAAAGGCTTCGCTAGGAACATATTTTAAGGCCTGTTCATAATGCAGAATGGCTTTATCGAACTCGGCTTTATTTAGATATATACAGCCCGTAATATAATGAGCGAGCTTTATTGACTCTGCTTGGCCAGTATATATTCTGCTAGGAAAATCAAAAACTTTTAAACCAGTTTTTGCAGTAGTATGGGTATGGTTTATTTTTGATAAAAAAAATATACAACACCCTATAGCTATCGCTATAGTAAATAGTAAAGTTTTTTTCACTTATATAATTTTAAAAAAGAAAGTGTTAAATTTATACGGCCTATCTTAATCTTTTTTTATGTCTATCTCTTCGAAGCCTCTTTTTTCTTTTATGCTTAGCCATTTTCTTTCTTTTTCTTTTTCTTCCACAAGGCATGCCTGCCTCCTTCTCGGTTAATGTATTTTCGTGCTCTGAAGACAGAAATCTAAAAACAGATGACGAAAATCCGAAGTTTTTTCTGTTTTCTGTCTTCCGTCTTTGGTCGTCTGTCTTCTAACTTCTAAACTATAAACCATAAACTATAAACTAATCTATAACTTTATTAAGGGGATATTCCACTATACCTTCAGCCCCTGCTTTTTTAAGTTTTGGTATTAAGTCTCTTACTTTGACTTCATCTAAAATGGTATCCACATCATACCAGCCCGGTTGACTTAAGCTTGCTATTGTTGGCTTTTTCATGGCAGGCAATATTCCCAATACTATGTTTAAATTTTTCTTTTCTACATTCATTTTAAGACCAACCTTGCCTTCAGATTCAATAGCACCCTTAATCAAAAGCGCAATATTTTCTATCTTCTCTCTTTTATTTTTATCTTTCCAGGCGTTCTTATTGGCTATTAGTTGCGTTGTTGATTTGCAGATTTCATCAATGATACGCAATTTATTTGCGCGCAGGCTTGAACCTGTCTCGGTCAGCTCCACTATGGCATCAACTAATCCAGAATTAACTTTTGCTTCAGTAGCACCCCAGCTAAATTCTACATCAGCTGTTACCTTATTTTTTTTAAGATATTCTTTGGTTACATTCACAAGCTCCGTAGCTATTCTTTTACTTTTTAGGTCCTTTACACTTTTTATTTTTGCATCTTCTGGAACAGCTAAAACCCACCTAACAGAATTCAGAGATTGTTTTGAATATAAAAACTCAGCAACTCTTACAACGTCGGATGAATTTTCGCGTATCCAATCTTCGCCTGTAATTCCGCAGTCTAAAACACCCATTGCAACATATTTGGACATTTCCTGAGCACGTAAAAGCGTAAGCTTCAGTTCTGCATCATCAACTGTTGGAAAATAAGACCTCTGTGAAACATTAATTTTGTAACCTGCCTTTGCAAACAATCTGACAGTAGATTCCTGCAAGCTTCCTTTTGGTATGCCTAGTTTTAAAATCATGCTTGTTTCTCCAATATTAGTACTAAGTAATAAATATGTCCCCTTATACAAAACTTTTGCCCAATATAAAAAGTTAAGTATAATTTCACTTTTATTTTACAGAACGGCTCTCTTTATGTCAATTTGTTTCGCTCGTTGATATTTTTCTATAGTTTGGAGAACAGAAGACAGATAACAGAGGACGGAAGTCCGATGTTTGTTTTGCTTTTTCTGTCTTCAGTCTTCTGTCTTCCGTTTTCTGCCCTCTGTCTTCAGACTTCATCATTCTAATGTCAAGCGAAAATACTTGCTTTATATAAGCTTATTTCTTATAATCCTATACTATGTTAAAAGAATTACGCAAAAAGAAAACTGCAAAAAAGCTTTTATGGTTTTTGGCTATCGTTATTATTCCCGCTTTTGTTTTGTGGGGTTTCGGAAGTTTTTTTAGCGACACAAAAGAACCAAAACATGCCGGTACCTTTGAAGGTAAAAAAATCCCATTCAAAGAATTTAAAAGAAACTTTGAGGCTGTTGCTGCTCAAATAAAACTCAATTTTTACCGGGAACCCCAAAAAATAAACACCATTTTAGAAAATATTGACATGCCTAATCTTGCTTGGGACAGAACCATTATTTTAAGAGAATTAAAAAAACATTACATAGAAGTTTCCGACACTGAGCTTTTGGAATACATAGCTTCTATTCCTCTTTTTATACGTTCAAGGGGTTTTGACAAAAACCTTTACTACCAAACAATAATGAATTACCTTCAAATCCCTGTAAAAGTGTTTGAAGAATCTTTAAGAGATAACATAGCTATCATGAAATTAAAAGATAGGGTAACTGCTGGCGTAAAAATCAACGATCAGGAAATATGGGAAGAATTTGTAAAACAAAACAGGGAAATTAAAATTGATTATATTATTTTTGAACCTGTATCTTATGAAAAAGATGTAGAAATATCCCCAGAAGAAATACAAAAATATTATGATGAACACAAAAATGAATTTCGATTAAAAAAACAGATAAACTTAAAATATGCTTTAATTCCCGAGGAAAAAAAAGAACTAGTAGAAAAAGTAGAGGATAACTTAAACGAGGGTTTTAGTATAGAAGAGGTTGCAAAAAATAATGGCCTTGAGATAAAAGAAACCGGTTACTTTGGTAAAGATGATATAGCTCCCGGAATAGGTTTTGCCCCAGAATTAAATGAAACAATATTTGATTTAAATGAAAATGAAATAGCTCCTCTTATAAAAGCTTCAAAAAATTGGGTGCTTTTTGTTGTAATCGGAAAAAGGGAAAATTATCTGCCCTCTTTCAGCGAGGTTGAAGAAAAAATAAATGGTATAATTAAGCAGAATAAAACCGATTCATTTGCCAAAGCAAAGGCCATGGAAATGGCAAAAAATATAAAAGACATATCAGGATCAAAAGGTTTCAATGTCGAGATAAAAGAAACACCTTTTTTTACTATGAAAGATTACATTGAAGGTATTGGCATGGCTTCGGAGCTTAAAAATAAAGCTTATAAAATGAAAATTGGCGAATTATCTGATATTGTCAAGACGGATAAGGGTTATTGTATATTTCAGATAGTTGATTCCAAAGAACCATCAAAAGATTTATTTGAGAAAGAAAAACAAAAAACAGCATCTACGCTTATGAATGAAAAAAGAGAGATACTTTACCAAGAGTGGCTGATTAACTTACGCAAAAAAGCAGTTTTCTCCCCTAAATAAATTCCGAATATAACCATAACATTATAGCCGACACTTAAGTGTCGGCTATTTTATTTTTAGGGCATTACATTGCTTCTCATATTTATCCATATTGTAGGTGACGTTTAAACGTCACCTACAATGAATTTTTTCCGAAAAGGCGGATAAAAAAATAGCGCGGGTTTTATCCCGCGCTATTTTTTGTGTATGCTTCGATAGAAGCCTCCTTCTTTTACTGTTGCATATTATTTACAAGTTCTTTTTCCTCTGCTTCTTTTATACCATAAACCGGATCTTTTGTTTGAGCGTTTACTTGTTCCTGAACTGTTTTTTTCTGGCTTAACTCATTATACTTAAAATCAATCTCATCATCTAGACTCGTATTCGCCTGTGGTTGTTCCTGCAAAGTATTTATAAACTCTTTATCTTTCGGCTCATACATTGAAATAAGCGGTCTTATTATACCGTAAAGAACAAACGCATTTACATCTAACTGCCCTGCAACTCTTCCTATCTCATAACCGTTTGCATCTTGTATAATTGTTTCTTTCAAAACAAGTATTGGCGGAAATGGTGGCATTATTATTCCATCTTTTGGAATAAGACCCATGCCATGGCCGTCATCTGGTATATCTTTCTGTATTGTTCCAAAAACATATTTATATTGATAAAGAAAAGGATCCATAATTTTAGGGTTTTTATGATCATAGGTTCTAACAGCTAAATTATAATCATCCGGATTAACACCAACGGGAAATTTATAAAGAACATAAGGAGTATAAACCGTACATTTCCCGTCATCAGCTATTGTATAATTTATTTTTTCTCCTGCTTTGTCATAATAAATATCTATATACCTCTTCTGCACAGGGTCTTGGTCGTCTTCATAAGAAAAATCTCGTTTTCTGGATATAATTTCTGTCCCAGCTCTGTAATAGTCGATATAATCTTCGACTGTTTCCCCATTAATTTCCTGGTACCAAACAACATGATGCAGGACTCCATTTCTGTGTTCTTTCATTTCAATAAGCTTGCCTGTTGTATAGTCGTAGCCATACCATCTTTCAACTGTTAAAGTAACGTTGCCTGCTTCGTCATAACTTGTTGCTTGGTAGTGCCAAATTCTGGAACCTTCAGCACATTGTTCATACTCAGAAACTTTTTTCTGTTTTTCTATGCCTGAATCGTAATAATTAGTAACTGTTTGAAACATTATGCTTGCATCGTCATAATAGCTGGCTTCGTAGCTATAAATTTTTATTTCGTTTGCATTGTACTTATTATATTTAGTTAAAACCACTTTATATTCTATCGCTTGGCCGGGGTAAAGGGGTTTGAATGCATAACATTTCTTCTCTTTTTCTTCTATTAATTTATAGGAAACGCTTGTATCGTAAATTTTTGATGCTGCAATAAATCTATAAGGCTTAGTTGGATCAAGTTCGTTATACTCATAGTCAACGTATTTAGCTAGGTTGCCTGTTGTCGCATCATAATATTCAACGGCAGTAATTCTTGGTTTATTGTCTGGCCCAATTTCGTAATAATTTATTTTTGTGAGTTTAAAGTCCGCATTGTAACTTTTTATTTCTGCTAAATTGCCTACATCATCATAAGCATATTCAAGATAGCTTGAAACATTGCCGCTGGCATCATAATTAAAAATACGTGTAATGCGTTTTGTTACGATAAGTTTACCATCCACATTTTCAACTAGTTTAAAAACAGTCCTAGAAAGTTGGCCTTCTGTGTTATACTGAAAATATCCCATTTCCATTGTAACGGTAGTAACAGGACCCGGCCAAGGTTTAGGATACGGCAATGGTTTAGGTGAAATACCACCATCAATAGGCTCTATAATCCTTGTCGGATCTTCTATTATACCTATGGGCCAACCTTTCCAAGTAGTATATGTATCTATGAAAAGTATCGTCTTGTATTTTAGTACCCCATTTTTATTTTCAAGCGTATAAATAAAATCATAGCTATGATTTGGCATCGGAGGCCACACATGCAATATGTATTCCGGGCCTTCGGCTAAATGCACAACTACTTGGTCTTTGCCTTTATAATACAAATCTTTAAGCACTAGCGAACTTGCGCAATTTGGTAAACCTTTTGCAATTAAAGTTTTATCTGCATTTGCTAAGGCAAAATTGTAAAATTGATCTGGATTCATATTACCATATGGAAGAATATGAATAGCTAAATCAACCGCATCCTGATGCCCTTGCATTATGTAAACGGAGCCATTATCAAATTTAATTCTTGTTTCTACAATTGTATCCCCATCAAATTTATATTCAAACGTGGCTACCGTTCGTTTACCATCAACTTTACTAGTATATATAAGTGTTTTTGCGAGATCTAATTTACCGTCATAAATTACTTCTCTTTTCGCCAACACTTCTTCATTATCCGCTTCTACGCCTGCCGGCAATATAACAGCTTTTTGCAATCTTTCCTGGCCTGGTTTGCCGGAATAGTAAAATTCAACTGTTCTATTGACCGGCGTATCTATCCCTATACTGTAATAAACTCTTACTGACGATTCAAGTGCGCCTGTTTCATCGTTATAAAAATAATACTGAGTATAAAATATATCCTTTATGTTCTCAATCAAACACTGCTCTATTCTCTCAACTCTGCCGTCTTCCCTGTTGTAAATTATTGCCTTCACCACTGAATCTGCAGTATATTGGGTGATTTTTGCAGGGTAAAAAACCATATTTAATGTTTCCACGGTAGGAATAGAAGGATAGTCATACATATCGTAGCTACCATCCTCGTAGGTTACTTTTGTTACCGCAGATAAACCCGTAAAACCAATATCCTTAAACGGTGATTTAACTGAATATTTAAAAATACCAACTGGCGCTGGATTTTGGGCGCTGTTTGCAATCTCAGTATCGTTTGCTATTGTAATCGGATAAGGCCGCGCTAATACGATAATATATTCTGATGTTTCGCGATCAAAATATGCGTCAATAACTTTAATAATCGCAGGATCAATGCGTAATCTTTTTCCTAAATCTTCTATAGCTATTTTTTTTGAAAAATCAAGTGCGTCAGATGCATAAATAGAAGTCATTATACCAAACGTACAAACTAATAAAACTAAAAATATAACTTTCTTAAACATCACTTCCTCCTTGTTACTTAAATCTTTTTAAAAGGTTTAACTTATTAACAAAAGGATACCATATTCTCAAGTTTTTTCAAGCTCTATAATCTTACTTTTTTATTCTTAACATTAGACCAGTACCTGACTTCAGTCTTCTGTCGTCTGTATTCTAGCTGAAGTATTAAATTGGGGACACGTTAAAGGTTTAAAATCCTAAACGGTACGGAAATTATACGTTTCCAAGATAAACATATTTCAGTTTTTTCTTAGCAATTGCCTCTGCTCTTTTAAGAGTTTCTAGTGGAGTTATTGGAAGGTCCATTTTATAGCACGGAAAGTACCTGGAAAAATGAAGCGGCGTTTCTTTGCCACAATTTACATAAATCCAGTCTACAAGTTTCTCTATTGTTTCTTTAGAATCATTTAAAGTCGGTATTATCAAATTGGTAAGTTCTATATGGCATTTTTTATTTGCCTTTTTTATCGCATTTAAAACCGGCTCCAATGTTCCGCCACAAATTTTCTTATAAAACTCATTATCCATGGCTTTTAAGTCTATATTCATTGCATCGATTAAAGGAAGAATATCTTCTAACGGTTTTTCATTTATAAAACCATTCGTTACTAAAATGTTTTCTATTTTATTTTCTCTTGCTATCCTTGCACAATCCAAGACAAATTCATACCAGATAAAAGGTTCATTGTATGTGTAGGCTATGCCAAATGAATTATGTTTTTTAGCTTGTTCTGTAAGTTTAGCGGGTGTAATGGCTTCTAAAATAACATTTTCAGATTGAGAAATCGACCAATTCTGACAAAACATACACCTTAAATTACAGCCTTTTGTGCCAACAGATAATATATGCTCGCCCGGATGATAGTGATAAAGCGGTTTTTTTTCAATCGGATCAAGCGCTATAGAAGAAACTTTCCCGTAATTTTCAGAAAAAAGTTCTCCTTTTATGTTTATTCTTGCTTTACAAAATCCTTTTTTATCAGGCGGGATTACGCAGTTCTGCGGGCAAAGTGTGCATTTGATGATATTGTCTGGGAGGTTTTCGTAGTAAAGAGCCTTTTTCATTTCAAAAGCCCTTTTAACTCCTTCATAAATTGGTTTATATCTTTGAACTGTCTGTATACTGAAGCAAATCTTACATATGCGACCTGGTCTACCTTCGCAAGATGATCCATAACAAGATTTCCTATTATTCTTGAGCTAACTTCTCTTTCATAATTTTTTTCTAAGTAGTGATCAATTCGTTCAACTATCTTTTTTACATCTCTCATGCTTACAGGCCGTTTTTCGCACGATTTCATTATACCGCTAAAAAGTTTTTGCCTGTCAAAGGGTTCCCGTCTGCCGTCTTTTTTTATAACCATTAAGGATGTTTGTTCGACATACTCATAAGTTGTAAAACGCTTTCTGCAAGCAAGACATTCCCGCCTTCTTCTTATACCTCTGCCTTCTTCGGTTTCTCTTGAATCAACAACTCTATCTTTGTTTTTCCCGCAATGTGGGCAGTTCATTTTTATACCTTTTGCTTATTTAGCTCAAAATTAAAAAGTCAAAACTTAAAATTTTGGTTTTGAGTTTTGAATTATTTAACACTATATTTTCTGATCCTGACCTTGGCCTCTTTGAAAAATTCAAGTGCCATCGGATCAGGATATCCTTCTTCAATAATTATTTCTTTTATTCCAGCGTTTATAATCATTTTTGCGCAAACAACACATGGTTGAGTAGTACAATAAAGAGTAGCTCCCTTTAATGCCACTCCGTATAAAGAAGCTTGTAATAAAACATTTTGTTCAGCGTGAAGACCACGACAGAGCTCATGCCTGGTTCCTGATGGTATTTTAAGCTTTTCGCGTAAACACCCTATTTCTTGGCAATGCGCTGTTCCGCTGGGAGCTCCGTTATAACCTGATGCAAGCATTCTTTTATCCTTAACGGCAATTGCACCTACCTTACGCCTCATACAGGTTGAACGGGTTGCCACAAGACGCGTAATCTGCATAAAATATTCGTCCCAGCAGGGCCTTACAATTTTATTTTTATTATCTTTTTTTGTTTTTTTCATTGTTTATACAGGTTTATAAGATTTTTATATAACGGAAATTTTGTAAGCATTTTCCCGACATCCGAACCGACAAGTCCGATTTCATCGTAGTTTTTAGTTGCAATAACTCTATCAATAAACTCGGCTATTTTTTTCATTTCTTCTTCTTTCATACCTCTTGTTGTCGCAGCTGGTGTGCCAAGCCTTATTCCGCTTGTAACAAATGGACTTTCTTTATCATATGGAATAAGGTTTTTGTTTACAGTAATGCGCGCCTTATCAAGAAGCAAAGCCGCCTCTTTTCCTGTTGTTGACTTTACGCTGACATCTACAAGCATAAGATGATTATCCGTCCCGCCGGATACTATTCTATAACCCTTTTTCTGCAGGCTATCGGCTAGTGTAGACGCGTTTTTTAAAATTTGTTTTTGATATTCCTTGAAATCTGGCTCTAGCGCAAGTTTAAGCGCTACCGCCTTGGCTGCAATAATATGCATAAGGGGCCCACCCTGTATGCCCGGGAAAACTTCCATATCTATTTTTTTGGCAAACTCTTTTTTGCACATAATCATACCTGCTCTCGGCCCTCGCAAAGTTTTATGTGTTGTGGTTGTAACAAATTCGGCGTATGGAATTGGAGAGGGATGCAATCCGCATGCAACAAGACCTGCAATATGCGCCATATCAACCAATAAAAAAGCACCTACCAAGTCGCAAATTTCACGGAATTTTTTAAAATCTATTATCCTTGGGTATGCACTCGCGCCGGCGAGTATCATTTTGGGTTTGTGTGTTTTTGCAAGATTTGCAATTTCATCGTAATCAAGCTTTTCTGTATTTTTATTTACGCCGTATGAAACAATATTAAAAAATTTGCCTGAAAAATTCTTTTTATGGCCGTGGCTTAAATGCCCGCCGCATGCTAAATCCATGGCAAGTACGGTATCTCCGACATTAAGCATGGCGAAATAGACCGCCATATTTGCTTGAGTCCCAGAATGAGGTTGAACATTAACGTACTCTGCTCCAAAAAGTTTTTTGGCCCGTTCCTGCGCCAATTTTTCTACAACATCGACGTGTTCGCAACCACCGTACCAACGCGCATCCGGATAACCTTCGGCATATTTGTTGGTTAATGCAGATCCTTGTGCCTGCAAAACTTCTTCGCTCACAAAATTCTCGCTCGCAATAAGTTCAATATTATTATTTTGTCTTTCTGTTTCTTTTACTATTGCTTCAAAAACTTCAGGGTCAACTTTTTTTAGACTAAACATTTATAGCTCCTATTCTCTTTGATTTTAACAAGCCAGGTGTCTTTTTTCAATTTCACCTATCATCTCTACTCTTTTTTGGTGCCTTCCGCCTTCATGTTCGGTAGATAACCAAACTTGAATAATCTTCTTCATGTTTTTTAAAGATGTAAAATCCGCGCCAAGGCATATAACATTTGTGTCATTATGCGCCCTTGCCAATTGTGCCTCTTTTTCTTCGCGACAGCTAAATGCCCTCACGCCGGCTACTTTATTCGCAGCTATGGCCATGCCTATGCCACTTCTGCATAATAAAATTCCTCTGTTACTTTTTTTTGACGCAACTTCAACGGCAACCTTTTCTGCAAATATAGGATAATTACAAGAATCTGGCGTATTGGTTCCTAAATCTAAAACTTCGTGTTTTAACCCCTTTACAAAGTTAATTAGTTCGTTTTTTATTTCAAAACCACCGTGATCACAACCAAAGGCTATTCTCATAAAATTTTTCCTATTCTTTCTATATGCTTTTCGATTATATTTCTTATCTCTCGGTAAAAATTATGCTCCATACCAACGGGGTCTTTTATGTCGGCATTAGTTTCTAATCCATCGTATTCCTGTTCTGGAAATTTTGAAAGAAGAAAAGTTTTTTCTTTAGCCTCAGGATACGTGTCTATTATATATTCTTTGTGAAATTTTTGCATTACCAAAATTAAATCTGCGTCTTTGATCAGATTTTCATTAATGCTTTTTGAAGCATGGTTTGTAACATCGATATCCATCTCTGACATTGTTTTTATAGTATTTTCTGTAGGGCCGATACAACTAAAACTTGACGTTCCAGCGGAAGAAACTTCAATTTTTTTGTTTTGTTTTTCAAATAAATGCCTCATTAAGTATTCGGCCATAACACTACGACAACTGTTACCTGTACATACGAATAATATTTTTTTAATTAAAAGTCCTTCGATATCTTGTTGGGATACGGCACCTTGCCTGATTATTTCATAGGGATAAACTGTTAAATCAACTACAGTAGATTCGATACCCAAATCGGTTTTCCCGGCATCAATAACAGCATCTACATTATCTTTTAACTGCTTTATGACTTCTTGCGCTGTTTTAGGCGCAGGCTGACCTGAAATGTTGGCAGACGGCGCAACGATTGGTCCTCCTATCTCTTTTAAAAATAAAAGAGCGATTTTGTCATTTGGTATTCGAAATCCTTTTTTTCCATCGGATGAATCAAAAATCAAGGTAAGAGGCCCAGGCCAAAATTTTTCAATAAGCCTTTTTCCCAAAAAACTTATCAAACAATTAAATTCTTTTATATAATCTTTCTGCGGTATCTGGATACTAAAAGGTTTGTTTGTTGGCCGGTTTTTAATCTTAGATAATTTCGATATAGCATTCTGGTTATAGTAATCAGCTGCAATACCATAGACTGTTTCTGTCGGAAACGCAACAAGACCGCCTTTCTTGATTATATCTGCAGCCTTTTTTAAAGCCTTGGCATCGATATTGTCGCGTTTTATTGTAAATATTTCAAATGTTGACATTAAAAATTCAAACTTTTATTTTTTTTAATAACTGACGCCACAAGTTTTCTTTTCAAGCCTTCTAGTTTTTTAGAAAGTTTTTTATTTGATAGCCCTAATATCTGTACCGCTAAAATAGCCGCATTTTTAGCACCTGTACTTCCTATCGCAACAGTTGCAACCGGAATTCCTGATGGCATTTGCACTGTTGACAACAAAGAGTCTATACCTTTAAAAGATTTTGTATCCATCGGGACCCCGATAACTGGAAGCGTTGTATGAGATGCCACAACCCCTGCCAGATGCGCTGCGCCTCCTGCCGCTGCTATTATAACTTTTATACCTTTTTTCTTTGCTGTTTTTGCAAATTGTGAAACCGCGTCGGGTGATCGATGCGCTGAAAGCACTTTTACATCAAAAATAATGCCAAATTCTTTTAATGTATCAATGCAACTATTCATTGTAGGCAAATCAGAATCGCTTCCCATAAGGATAGATACATCGTATTTTTTTGCCATTTTTTTCCTCCAATTTCATTTTATTTATTTGTATTGTTTTTGGTTTTGATTTTTAAGAACACAATACCCTATATCTTTTCTAAAAAACATCTTATCGAACTTAATTTCTTCTATCGTTTTATAGCATTTCTCTGCAGCTTCTTTAAGCGTGTTACCCAAGGCGGTTACATTAAGTACTCTGCCGCCATTTGTTACAATTTCAGCATTCTGCTGCTTGGTGCCTGCGTGAAAAACAAAAACATCTTTCATGAGGTCAATTTTGTTAAGCCCTGTAATAACTTTTCCCTTTTCATAATCTCCCGGATAGCCTCCAGAAGCAACTACAACGGTCATACAGTGCTCTTCCTTCCATTTCATTTTTATTTTATTTAAGGTTCCGTCAATGCTGGCTAAAATAACATCCACGATATCGGTATCAAGTCTAGGCAAAATAACTTGTGTTTCCGGGTCGCCAAAACGGACATTAAATTCAATTAAATACGGCTCATCTTTAACAATCATTATACCTGCATATAAAATACCTTTGAAGATTTTTCCGCTCTCTGATAAATAATGAATAACGGGATTAATTATTTTTTGTGTTGTCTTGTCTAAAATTTTCTTTGAAACACATGGAGTCGGAGAATAAGCTCCCATACCGCCTGTATTCGGGCCCCTATCGCCATCATAAGCTCTTTTGTGATCCTGGGTAGACGCAAGGGGCACTGCAATTTTTCCGTCACATACTGCCAAAATCGAAGCTTCCTCGCCAATTAGGCAGTCTTCTATAACAATTTTTTCGCCGGCTTTTCCAAAAATTTTTTCTACTATGATTTTGTCAACTGCTCTAAAAGCTTCATCGACAGTTTTCGCAACAATACTGCCCTTACCGGCAGCTAAGCCGTCTGCTTTCACTACAATGGGAGCGCCTTTTTCTTTTATAAACTCTTTAGCCTCAGCTGCATTACTGAAAATTCTAAAATCAGCCGTTGGAACGCCGCACTTTTTAGCTATTTCCTTTGTAAAAACCTTGCTCGATTCAAGCTTGGCTAATTCTTTAGTTGGGCCGAATATTTTTATATTTTTCGAGTTAAATAAATCAACTATTCCTTCTGAAAGGGGTACTTCAGGACCTACTACAGTCAAATCTATTTTTTTTGAAATGGCAAAATCAAGCAGGTTTTGCGGATTGTTGTCAAGTGAGATGCACTCGGCGGTTTTTGCTATTCCAGCATTTCCGGGAATACAATATATTTTATCTGCTTTAGAAGATTGGGAAATTTTCCATACTAACGCATGTTCTCTTCCGCCGGAACCGATAACTAATATTTTCATTACAAACAATTCCTTTTAAGAAGAAAGCTTATTCTACGGTTACCTTGCCGTTTTCCTTATTGATACCACCTATACACCAAGACTGTATATGATGTGTATTCAAGATATTCATAGTCTTTGCTGCATCTTTCCTTGCCACTATTACAACCATTCCTATACCCATATTAAACGTTCTAAACATTTCTTTCTTGGGAATATTTGCTTTTTGCATCATGATATTAAAAATATGGGGCATATCCCAGGATGATGAATCAATAAAAACACCTAAACCAGAAGGAACTACTCGTATTATATTGTCGTAAAATCCGCCGCCCGTTATGTGAGCGATTCCCTTTACATCAATTTTTTTAATTAAATCCAAAATGGGTCTAACATATATTTTTGTTGGCTTAATTAGCTCTTCTTTAAACTTTAGTTTAATTTCGTTGCTCGTAAAAACTTTTCTTACTAAACTAAAACCATTTGAATGTAGACCATTCGATGCCAAACCAATGATAATGTCGCCCGATTCGATTGTTTGACCTGCGATTATTTTTTGTTTGTCTACAACACCTACGCAGAAACCAGCTAAATCATAATCATTTCCTTTGTATAAACTGGGCATTTCTGCTGTTTCCCCACCTAAAAGCACACAGTCGGACTGTCTGCATCCTTCTACGATACCTTTCATGACTGAAGCGGCATTTTTTAGATTAAGTTTTCCTGAAGCGTAATAATCCAGGAAAAAAATTGGTTTTGCGCCCCCGCAAATAACATCGTTTACATTCATAGCAACAAGATCAATCCCAACAGTATCAAACTTGCCTGTAATAGTTGAGATAATAATTTTTGTTCCGACTCCATCAGCGCTTCCTACTAATACGGGATTTTTTATTTTAAGTTTGTTAAAATCAAAAAAACCGCCAAAAAGCCCTATGTCGAATAACGTATATTTGCTTTTTTCTTTGTTCAGCTTTTTGATTATCTTTACGAATTTATTGCCCTTATCTATATCAACACCTGCTTTTTTATAATTTAACGCCATGTTTTACTCCTCTACAATCTTGAGAACCTGTTGGTATGTTTGTTCGATATCACCTAAATCACGACGGAATCTATCTTTATCCATTTTCTTGTTCGTTCCATATTCCCAAAGTCTGCATGTATCTGGAGAAATCTCGTCAGCCAAAAGTATTTTGCCTTTATACCTGCCGAATTCAAGTTTAAAATCTATCAGTTTAAGTTTTCTTTGCGCAAAAAAATCTGATAGAATGTTATTTATTTTAAAAGATGTTTTTTCGATAAATTGCAACTCTTCAGCCGTCGCGATGCCAAGAACTCTTGCGTGGTATTCATTTATAAGGGGATCATGCAAAGCATCTTCTTTGTAGTGATATTCAAGCACGGGTTCCTTAAGAACTATCCCCTCTTCCATGCCAAATAACTTTGCCATGCCGCCGGCTACAACATTTCTGATGGTCACTTCTACTTTTATGATTTCGACTTTTTTAACAAGCATTTCCCGATCGCTTAAAAATTGAACAAAATGTGTGGCAATTTGGTTTTTTTCAATAAGAGAAAACAATATCGTTGATATTCTATTGTTTACCACACCCTTATCTTTAATTGTTCCCTTTTTTGTAGCATCGAATGCCGTAGCATCATCTTTAAAATATTGTATGAATAAATCAGGGTTATCAGTCTTATAAACAATTTTTGCTTTACCTTCGTAAATCTTCTCTTTTCTCATGACCATTATCTTTCTCCCCTTTTAAAATTTAATTTATACCAACTCTTTTATATATATACTCGATATGATGCATGTGATCTTTTAAATCAAAACAAAGGTCTAATTCTTTTATCGATATGCACTTTTTAACTTTTGGGTTTTCTAAAAGCGCCTGTTTAAGCGAATTTTTCGATTCATACACCCTCATGCTTGCTTTTTGTACAATATCGTACGCCTCTAAACGAGACATGCCTTTACTAATAAGTTTCAAGAGTACCCTTTGAGAAAAAATAAGGCCGTTTGTTAAATTAATATTTTTTAGCATATTATCTTTGTGCACAATTAAATTTTCAATAATATTTGCCAGTAAACTAAGCATATAATCAAGCAGTATAGTCGAATCTGGCAGCACTATTCTTTCTGCTGAGGAATGCGATATATCTCTTTCATGCCACAGGGCGATGTTTTCAAGCCCTACAAGTGAATTGGCCTGCAACAGTCTCGCAAGACCGCATATGCGTTCGCAAAGAATGGGATTTTTTTTGTGCGGCATACTTGAGGAACCTTTTTGCGTTTTTGAAAAATATTCCTGCGCTTCCTGCACTTCTGTTCTATGCAAGTGCCTTATTTCCATAGCAAGTTTTTGACAGCTTGAACCAATTAAAGCTAGACAGCATAAAAAATGAGCATGCCTGTCCCGTTGCAATATTTGTGTTGAAATTTTAGCCGGCAGAAGACCTAATTTTTTGCAAACATATTCTTCTACCTTTGGCGTAACATTTACATAAGTACCGACGGATCCTGATATTTTACCAACTGAAATGTTTTCTTTTGCGTCTTCTAATCTTTTTAAATTTCTTGAAAATTCATCATAAAAAAGCGCCATTTTAAGACCAAACGTTATTGGTTCAGCATGGACACCGTGAGTTCTTCCTATCATAAAAACGTTTTTATATAACTTTGCCTTATCTTTTAAGGCTGACATTACGTTTTTAATATCATTAATCAATATATCGGATGACTCTTTTAAAATCGAAGATAACGAAGTATCGAGAACATCTGAAGAAGTTAAGCCCATATGAATATATTTGGCGTCCGGGCCTATCTTTTCTGAAACATTTTCAATAAACGCAACGACATCATGACCTGTCTTTTTTTCAATTTCTTTTATGCGGAGAACGTTAAACGCTGCTTTTTTCTTGATAGTCGCCAATGCTTTTGCCGGTATAATTTTGTCCTGCGCCAATGATTCACAAGCTAGTATCTCGATATCGAGCATTTTTTGGAATTTATTCTCTTCTGACCATATACTTCTCATCACATCTCTAGAATATCTTTCTATCATAAAAACCTCTCTTTTTTACTTATTTTCTGAAAGGCCGGTGTTGCGTTTTTTAAGCAAAGACTCTGAAATTTCAAGATGCCTTTTCGCTTCGACTTGCTTGCCGCTTTTTAAATAAGCTTCTGCTAATTTTTGATGCAAAACTGATTTCAAGCCGTTATCCTTTGTTGAATCTATAGCTTCCCAAAGTGTAAAAACAACTTCTGGAAAATTTTTTTCTTCAACATAAACCTGCGCTAGCGTTTCAAGATGGTAGGATTTATTTTTACCGTCTAATCTAACCGCTTCGTAAGCGAAGGCTTTTGCTTTAGCAAGGTCTTTATTCCCTATTAGATAAACGTAAGCTAAATTATTATAACAATCAGCAAAGGACGAATCAAGTAAAAGTGCTTTTTGGTAATTTTCAACGGCTTTGTCGTAATCTCCTGTTTCCGTATAGATATTACCGAGGTTAAAATACACTTCTTTATTTTTTTCTATGCCAAGCGAAAGCTCATAATTTTTTATAGCCTCTTTAAATTTTTTTTGCTTTTCAAATAAAAATCCTAGACGCAAATATTCTTTTGCCGTAAGGTTTCTGTCCAATTTATCTATGGGATATACTGCAATTGCCCAATTTTTGGCAACGTTCCAGCTTTCAGCAAATTCACTATAATATATCGCACAGTCTTTTTTAACGCCTGAAGCAATCACAAAAAAATGGTTTTTATCATCAAATCCTTTTATCACAATATAATGGTACCCAAAAACCGTATGCTTGCACAACGCGATTACGGGAATATCTTTATTCAAATATTCCTTTATGGAATCTTGATTCGTTATATTATCAACCCAAAAATTCTTATTTTGAGCAAACTGGATAAGTTCAAAATTAAGAGTTCCACGTATAGAAGGAATATATACTTCTTTGGCTATGTCTTCCTGGCTAATGCGACATCCCCAGTATGTTAAAACCAGTGATAATGCAGCTGGACCACAAAAAAAAGATTTTTGCTCTATTGGTTCGATATTAATATAATGAGCATGCAAACCGGCTGGTGTAAAATCGGAGGGCAAAGTACGCGTAAATTGTGAGGACACACCGCAACCTGTAAGAAATATTAATAAAGTAAAAAGCGGCAGCCAAAATAAATTGAGCCGCCGCTTAGATATTTTTCTTTTTTTAATTTTATCGTCCGCCATCCCTAGGAGTTACTTTTACATCATGAGTTGTAAAGAAAAACAGCATACCAATAAGGGCTAAAACAACTAAAACAGCTATAATCCAACCTGCTGAACCGCCTGCTTGAATAGTATCAATTTTATTTGCCAGAGTATTGATCTGTTCGTCGGTAAGACCTGCTAATTTATTCTCTACTTCCTGTCTGCTTAAACCTATTTCTGTAAGTTTTTTTTCTATAATTTCGGAATTCAGAAGAGAGGCTATTTTTTCTTCGTTTATTTTTCTTTCAGCAGAAATCTGCCCTGAAAAAACATCCGATGAACTGATCGGTAAAGCAGAAATATTCGTAGGGGTAATACCTGTATAAAATATTAAAAATGCCATTACCGCAAAAACAATCTTAAATTTCTTTAGCTGACCACTGAATAACATTTTTTCACCTCCTTAAAATTGCGAAGCATCTGCTGTAGCAGATCCGCCCGCGGCGGAAATTTAATCCCGAGAATGCGATAAATAAAAGCATTCAAGGGATCTTATACTTTATTCATTATGAAGCTTGCTTCAAACTATAATCTAAGTTGAAGCCTTATATCTTCAGTGTACCCCTCCAATGCTCTCTCTGTTCGCATTGTTCGGGACAACTTTCCGCTTCACGGAAAGTTGGTAGCGGGGGACGGATTTGAACCGTCGACCTTTGGGTTATGAGCCCAACGAGCTACCAGGCTGCTCCACCCCGCGATATTTTGTTACCATTATACCACATAAAAGAACACACACAACTTCAAAATAGGGTTAGTCTAGAAAAATATATAAAATTGGCTACTCTTTTACTTTGTATATCGTTTCACCTTTTTTTACTATGCCCATTTTGTTTCGAAGCATTTCTTCTTGATATATCTTATCTTTTTTAAAGCTGCTTATTTTATCTTTGAGTTCTTCGTTGGTTTTTTTTAATTCATTTATTTTTTCCAAAAGTCTTTCATTTTTTGCACGTAATTCATTTATCATAGAAATTTTTGGAAAAAATAAAAACAACAAAAATAAAGCCAAAACAACCCAGATTAGCTTTTTCGCCATATTGCACTACCATAAACTGCTCTGGAACCCAACATCTCTTCTATACGCAAAAGTTCATTGTATTTTGCGGTTCTATCTGTTCTGCATACTGAACCTGTTTTTATCTGCCCGACACCCGTTGCAACTGCTAAATGAGCAATGGTCGTATCTTCTGTTTCACCCGAACGGTGTGATATCACCGCAGTATAACCTGATTTTTTTGCCAACCTGATGGCGTCCAGGGTTTCTGTCAGCGTACCTATTTGGTTTAATTTAATCAGGATTGAATTTGCGCAACCTTTATCTATACCCTGCTGAAGACGCTTAATATTAGTTACAAACAAATCATCACCAACTAACTGAATTTTTGCACCAAGAGCATCAGTAATTTTTTTCCAACCGCTCCAATCATCTTCGGCGAGACCGTCTTCGATAGAACAAATAGGATATTTTTCTACGAAGTTTGAATAAAATTTTATCATATCATCGGAAGAGTTCTCTTTTTTCTCTTCAGCCTGCAAAATATACTTACCGCTTTTAGTTTTCTCATCTGTAATCTTGTAAAAAGAGCTTGCTGCCGGATCCAGGGCAATATAAATATCTTTTCCGGGTTTATAACCGGCTTTGTCAATAGCTTCTATAATAACTTCAACCGCTTCGCTATTTGATTTCAAATTGGGGGCAAACCCACCTTCGTCTCCTACTGCCGTCGAAAGCTTTTTTTGTTTTAAAATCTTTTTTAAATTGTGAAACACCTCGCAACCCATCCTCAAGGCCTCTTTAAAATTTGGCGCACCAACAGGCATGATCATAAATTCCTGCAAATCTACGTTGTTATCGGCGTGAAGCCCGCCGTTAAGTATATTCATCATGGGTATAGGCAATATTTTTGCGTCCTTTCCACCTATTCTTCTGTATAGAGGTTCTTTATTCGACGCCGCAACAGCTTTTGCAACTGCCAAGGAAACACCTAATATTGCATTAGCACCAAGGTTGGATTTATTTTGAGTGCCGTCCAAATCAATCAGTTTTTCATCTATTCTGTCCTGCTTTATAGCATCCATACCCTTAACCTGAGGCGCTATAATATTATTAACATTGGCTACGGCCTTTGTTACGCCTTTACCCATGTATCTTTTTGAATCATTATCTCTTAATTCAACAGCCTCGTGTTCTCCTGTAGAAGCGCCGCTTGGTATCGCAGCTCTACCTACCGAATCATCTTTTAAGCATACATCTACTTCAACCGTTGGATTTCCTCTAGAATCCAATATTTCTCTTGCAATAACCTGCGTGATAGCCGTTCTCATTAAAACTGCCTCCTTTATTTGTTTAATATTTTTACTTTCCTACCAATTATTCTAACCTTACCGTCCGCGACTATCCTTATGGCTTTAGGATAGATGATATGTTCTATCTTATGAATTTTTTCTTCCAAGCTTTTTAATGTATCTCTTTCTTTTATTCCAACCGCCTCTTGTAAAATAATAGGACCCGTATCTACTCCATTATCTACAAAATGCACCGTCACTCCGGTTATTTTTACTGCGTAGTTAAAGGCGTCTTTTATGCCATTCTCGCCCTTAAAAGCAGGCAGAAGAGCAGGATGAATATTTAAGATTTTATTTTTATATTTTAAAACAAATTTGGGGCTAAGCACTCTCATATAACCCGCGAGACATATTAAATCGATTTTTTCTTTCTTGAGTTTTTGTATTATAAAATTTTCAAATTTATTTCTAGTTTGGAATTGTTTTCTCTCGACTAAAAAACAATTAATATTTGCTTTTTGTGCTCTTTTAATAACATAGGCCTGCGGTCTATCGCAAACAAGAAGAGCAATTTTTATATTTCTTAAAAATCCTCTTTTATACGAGTCAACTATTGCCTGAAAATTGCTTCCATTGCCTGAAGCAAATATTGCTACGTTAATTATTTTCTTGTTTTTCATATTTGTAGTTTTACACTAAATCTTTTTTATTACCTTAACCGGACAACTGTTAATGGCCTTCTCCCATGGGATAGTTGTGTCGGCTTTATTGTAGTTTATAACGGCGAGATTATCTTTTATTTCAAAAACTCTTGCTTCTATTTTTTGACATATGCCGCAACCAATACATCCTACAGAACAAGCTTTTCTTACTATACTCCCCTTATCTTTCGAAGAACATGCTATATACGCTAGTCTTAGATTAGCAATTTTTTCCAAAACAATCAAGCCTCTTGGACAGGTCTTGACACAGGCACCACACGAAACACATTTTGCCTGGTTTATTACGGGAAGTCCATCTATAATCTCTATTGCGTCAAATTTGCAAGAAAGTTTACAATCTCCAAAACCAAAACATCCAAAACGACAGTTTGTTATGCTATGTGCCAAAAGACTTGCAGCAGAACAGCTTTTTGTACCTGTATATTTTATGTCTTTTTTCCTTGTTGTTTCTGTTGAACAACATCTTACCACAGCTATCTCTTGAACATGAACTATATGATCTTTATCCAAACCCAAAAGCACCGCTAGCTGTTCTCTAACTTCGGCCCCGCCTGCACGACAAGAATTATACTCAGCCTTTCCTTCTTTCAAGGCTTTGGCATATGCCGCACAGTTCGGATACCCGCAGCCGCCGCAATTTAAACCGGGCAGGATTTTTCCTATTTTCCGAGTTAGCTCGTCTTCTTCAACTTTAAATTTTTTATCTGCCGCGCTTAGTACAATAGCAAAAAGAATTGCCATTAAAAGCATCGCAGTTATTGCTAGAATAATTTGCATAATTTTTATTTTGGTAGTGAGGGGACATTCTCTGTCCGCCCGTAAGTACCTATCTCAATAAGATCCTTTGTCTAGAACGTTTTTTCTGGGAATTGAAACCACTAAAAAATAATTGTTGAGTGGTTTTCAACTTGAAAATATTCCGCTAAAACCCATAAACGCAAGCGCTAAAAGACCTGCCATTATCAAAGTAATACCTGCTCCTTTGAGGCTTTCGGGAATATCATTAAATTCTATTTCTTCTCGTATGCTCGCCATTATAACCAAAGCCATACTAAAACCAAGCCCGCTTGCAAATGAAAACACAACAGCCTCAAGAAAGCTATATTCTTTTAATACAATAAAAAGTGCAACTCCAAGAATCGTACAATTTGTTGTAATTAAAGGCAGGTATATTCCAAGCGCTTTATAAAGAGATGGGGAGGTTTTCCGTATAAACATCTCCACTATCTGGACAAGTACTGCTATTACTATAATAAATGTAACATACTCAAGAAACATCAGGTTGAATTTCGCAAGCAGATATTCGTTTATCAGCCAGGTAATTGTGCCAGTAAGTGTCATGACAAAAACAACGCTTGCGCCCATGCCCATTGCAGATTCAAGTTTGTTTGAAACACCTATAAAAGGACATATTCCCAAAAAATAATGGAAAACAAAGTTATTTATTAAGACGGATGAAATAAAAAGCACTATTAATTCTTTTGTCATAATTACGCTTTTTTAGTCAACTTTCTGTTCAGCCAGTTATAAAATCCTATTAAAAAACCTAAAGTAAAAAATGCGCCAGTTGGTAATATAATAATGAGGAAATTTTCAAAATTCACAAAATTTATCGGGATATTGAAAAATGTTTTAGACCCAAAAAATTCGCGAATACTTCCCAAAACAATAAGTGCCGTTGTAAACCCAAGCCCCATTCCTAAAGAATCTAAAAATGATTTGCTAACAACATTTTTTGAAGCAAACGCCTCCTGCCTACCAAATATTATGCAATTTACGACAATTAACGGCACATAAGGCCCGAGAGATTTACTTAAGGCCGGGAAATTAGCTTTTAAGAATAAGTCTGCTATCGTAACAAAAGTAGCAATAATTATTGTGAAAATTACTATTCGTATTTGAACTGGTATTATTTTGCGAAAAATAGAAGTTACTGTGCATGAAAAAATCAAAACAAAGGTAGTAGCAAGCCCCATAGACATGCCGAACATTGCTTTTGTTGTAACTGCAAGTGTTGGACACATTCCTAAAATCTGCACAAAGGTAGGACTTTCCCGCCAAAACCCTTTTGCAAAACAATTGAAATTCGAGTGTTTCATTGCGTTTCGTAAACCTTTCTTATGGTTTCAAGCTTGGCGTTTAAACCGTTTATAACAGCTCTTGATGAAACCGTAGCACCGGTTATCGCCTGCACTTCATTGTTGTTTGCGGGTTTTTTATCTGTAATTGTAATGCTTGGATAAGTGCTAAGATTTACAAACTGGTTTTTAAAATCTTTTTCTTCTATGCGCGAGCCAAGGCCCGGGGTTTCATATGATTCAAGCACCGATATGCCTATTAATGTTTTCAAATCTGTTTTTACCGCGCACATAAGAGATATTTTATCCTGATAGCCGTTGGCAATAACCATAAAACAATATGCTATTGTTTTATCCTGGCTGTCCTTCACCGCATAGAGTATTTCTCCTTCTTTTTCCAAAATGCTAAAATTTTTTGCTCCATCAACGAGACTAAAAATAGTCTCTTTGAGTTTTTCTTCACGATTTTTTTCAACCTTCGGAAGCGTGTATTGATAAACGAAACATAAACTTGCCGCTGAAAAAACTGAAAACAACGAAAGAATAATAACCATCTTAAGAGTTTTATTCATTTCAAACCCCAAATCGCTTTGGTTTGGTCAACATATTTATCATCGGAACTAAGGCATTCATTATTAATATGGAAAAAGTCACGCCTTCAGGCATCCCGGCAAAAAATCTTATTGCCACAAGAATAATGCCACAACCTATACCAAAAACCCATTTGCCTTTTTTTGTAACCGGGCTAGTCACAGGATCTGTTGCCATATAAACAGCGCCAAGCATCAGACCGCCTGCGAGAATATGAAACAAGCCTGACATATACAAATCAGGCCAGAACATATGAAGGATTTGAGCCAACACAAATACGCTTCCCAAATAGCCTACACTGACTCTCCAATCAATACATTTTCTTGCAACCAATATTACCGCACCTAATAGTATAGCCAAGGCTGAAGTCTCGCCAATTGAGCCCGGAATATTACCTAAAAAAAGACTTTTTATATTTGTGGAAGCATGCTGGAATTTCGCCAATGTAAGAGGTGTTGCTTTGGTAACAGCATCCAAACTGAAAGGTTCGTGCCATGTTGTCATTGGTTTTGGAAAACATATGAGAAGAAAAGCACGACCAATAAGAGCGGGATTAAATATGTTTTGACCCAAACCACCAAAAATTTGCTTTCCCAAAATAATTGAAACAAAACTTCCTAAAATAACAAATCCAAAAGGCAAATAAGGCGGCAGTATTAAAGCAAAAAGTAGCCCCGTAACAAAAGCACTCCCATCCACAATAGTAACGGGTTTCCTTAAAATAATTTGATATAATGCTTCCGCTACCAAGCAACTAATGATAGAAACGGCTATTATATGCAATGCCCTTACTTTAAAAAAATAAATACTTGCCAGACAAACCGGAATAAGGCTTAAACAAACTGTCCACATAATTTTAGATGTAGAATCCCTATTTGTTAAATGAGGTGGCTGAGAAAGAGTTAAATTTTCCATATTTTACGAGCTATCCCTTGTTATTTAGTGTTTTTAAACTTCTGACTTTTATTTTACCAATTTTTATAAGTTCAACAAGCGGAATCTTGCTCGGACAAATAAACTGACAAGACCCGCATTCAATACAATCTATAATATTTAACTCTTCCAAACCTGTTGTAGAATTATGTTTTACGAGTTTTGCTATTTTCGTTGGCATAAGATTCATTCCACAAACATCTATACATTTGCCGCAGCGTATACACGGAAATTGTTCCGGCTCAAAAACACCTTTTTTGAAAAAAAGTATTCCTGAAGTCGATTTAATAACAGGTGTATCCAAATATTTCTGGGTTATTCCCATCATGGGTCCGCCAAAAATAATCTTCCCAACGTTTGGTAGATCCACTTCGCAGAAATCCGCTATCTGGGAAACAGGAGTTCCTATACGAACTTTTAGATTTTTGTGTTTCATTTTTACGGAACCCGAAACCGTAACAATACGCTCATACAGAGGTTTATTTTTTACAACAGCCTCATAGATGCTAAACACTGTCCCTACATTACTGACAATACATCTAACATCAAAAGGAAGACCCCCGGGAGGAATTTCTCTGCCAACAGCCATTTTTACCAGATACTTTTCGGCACCTCGTGGATATTTTGTAGGCAGCACTACTGTTTTTATTTCCGCTATAGTTGTTTTTGTATTGTTTCTGACTGCTTTTTCAACAAAACGAATAGCGTCTTTTTTATTATCCTCTAACGCAATAATACATTTTTTAGCTCCTATAGCTTTGAGCACAATATTTATCCCAGCTATTATTGCTTGCGTCTGTTCTATGAGAAGCCGATAGTCGCAACTAAGATATGGTTCACATTCAACTGCATTAACAATAAAAGTATCTATTTTTTTATCTGCAGGAGGTGAAAGTTTTACATGAGTAGGAAAAGCTGCGCCGCCAAGGCCAACAACTCCCGCGTTTTTAATTTTTTCTTTAATCTCATTGGTTGATAACATATTATAATCAAAACATTCTTCCTTAAAAATTTTTTCATCCTTTCCGTCGCTTTCTATAACCACTGTCTTAGCTTGCCCAACAACAGGATGCGGGAAATCATCGATTTTTGTCACAACACCTGAAACACTGGCATGTATATTGCTTGAAATTGGTGATGAAGCAGCCGCAATAAGCTGGCCCGTCTTTACTTTTTCACCTATTTTTACAATTGCCTCAGCCATCGAACCGGTATGTTGATTCAACGGTATGCAAACAATTGGTGGTAAAGGTGCTTCTTCTATTGGAAAATGGGCGGCCTTTTTATAATGATGCAAATTTATACCTTTGGAAGAGTTTTGACTAAATTTTGTATATATTTTTTTCATATTTTACTTAAATTTGGACAATAAAAATGTAGTATACGCTATTTTTTCTGGAAAACAACTTTTCTGTTTTGTTTTTCTATATAATAAACTCCTATCAAACCTGCTATTAAAAAAATAAGGCCGCTTGATAACAGAACCCAAATCTTATCGATTTTTTCGGCTATAGCTGAAGTTAAAAACATAAAAATCAAAAAACCAAGGTGCATAACAAGCTCTAGTGAACTAAAAACCCTACCCCTCGCATCATCCGGCAATGTTTCATGCACAAGAGTATTCCCAGAAGTCACTATCGGACCTGCGCTGATTCCAAGCGCAAAAATTAGAATACCCGGGGCAAGAACATGTGAATAAAACCTGACGGCGAGCGTAAAAAATATTATAACAATGCCACATGCCAAAAAAGAATAAAAAATTACGAGCTTTTTGGGAATGTTTCCACCAAATTTTCCATAAATTATAGCACCTATAAACAATCCTATTCCTAATAGCATGCCAAAAAAACCCAAATCTTCCGTAATGCTTCCGAATGACTCCTGTATATACACAATAGATACGCAAGAAATAGCCCCTATTCCCGAAAGTAAAAGAAACAGCACAATGCCGACAAACCTTATGTTTGTATTTGTAGCAAAATATATTAGCCCTTCTTTAATTTCTTTTATCAAAGTCTTATTTATTGCGCGCTGTATTGCTTCTTTTGTTTCTGATAAGTTAAACTTTATAGTTTGTTTTTTGACAGCTATCAGTCCCACTGACAAGGCAGAAATAAAATAAGTAGCAGCATCAATGTAGAAACTGCCTACCACCCCAACCCATTGAACAACCACTCCGGCCAAGGCAAGCCCGACAAATGTTGCTATCATTCGCGTTGTATCTGACAGCGAATTTGCCAAAAGAAGCTTATCTGGAGGAACTATATTAGGAATGATTGACATTTTGCTTGGTAGGAAAAATCTTGATATGGAAAAAATTAAAAATACGATAACATAAACCATAAAAAGCGATTTTTGAACTACAAACAGCGGGATGAATAAAACCAAGACGCCCCTTAATATATCTGACATGACCATAACTTTTTTTTTGTCCCATCTGTCTACATAAACACCCGCAATAGGGCCAATTAAAAAAACAGGTATAACCATAAAAAGAATTAGCTGTGCCAGTTTTAAAGGAGAGCCCGGGGCGTTTTTATAGACAAGGGCAACTAAAGCCATCTGGTTCAGTCTGTCACCAAACTGAGATATTATCTGGCCTGCCCACAAACAAAAAAAATTACGGTTACCTAAAACATCTCTAAAATGTGCCATAGTTTAGTGTGAAAATTAAAAACAACCTATTCCTCCATTACCCTTTTTGATTAAATCTAGTTAGGGCTTCGAAGAGACGTTCTGCTATTATATCTTAAAGAATGTCAATTACTGCGAAGCTAAGCGCAAAAGCTGCTTAGCGAAGCAGAATGGAGCCGATGAGTGGGATTGAACCACCAACCTAGCGCTTACGAAGCGCTTGCTCTACCATTGAGCTACATCGGCTTATATATTATTAGACCCCTCGTTGAGACTACCGTCTCTTCTCGGGATGAAACCACTAGACAATAGCTTTTTTGACGGTTTTAAAATATCTTACCTATAAAACAAAAAAAGTTCAAGCTTTATTGCCTGAACTTATATTTGAGTGTAGTATTTATGCACAAATTATACAAACTCTAAGCTAACTAACAACCTTAGAACAATAGAACCCAAGTAAAACATCAAGCAAACACCAAATCTATTGTTCAATTGCTCTATTACTCTGCTTGCCGAAGGCAAGCTGGCCCGTCTTCGCCAGTAGTAGAATATCATAGATGTTTTGCTTCGCTGGGCTCATCAGTCTTCGCTTTTATCAGGCGAAGCTGTGGGCGAAAGCACCACAGCGAAGACTGATGGTGCCGAGGGACGGAATTGAACCGCCGACGCAGGGATTTTCAGTCCCTCGCTCTACCGACTGAGCTACCTCGGCACGAAACCATATTGCTTATAAGCTGATCATCCTGCTATAACTTATAGTATATAAAACTTATTCTACGGCGGAAATTATAACATATATAAAGATTTAAAGGCAAGGAAAATTTAAGGCTTATTTTCAATATTTTTTTGCCATAAACCTCTGTTTTTATCTCTTGCTTCTTTTTGCAGTCTTAAGAACAAATCGCTATATTTGACATTAGGCGGTACGGTATAAACCAAACCATACCCTTCTTTTATGATTTCTGCATTAAGCATTCTGCCATCCGACAGATAAACATACGCTAAAAGCCTTTTATATCTATCGCGCGCTTCCACATCAAATTCAAGTTTTATTTTTTCTCCATCTGCAAGTTCTATTGTAAAATTTTTGGATTTTTTGCCCGCAGAAATAATTGTATTATAATCCTCACCCGTTCTTTTAGCGTCCCGCATTAACTTATAATTGAAATGTATTTCAGGGGTATCGATGCCTATCAGCCTGACTCTTTCCCCGTTTTCCAATTCTATTGTATCGCCGTCGATTACTTTTGTTACCGTAAAAAATCTGTTGCTGTACTTTGCTGCAGTTATGTTGTCTTTTATAAAGGCCCATTGAGCTTTTGTGTTTTTTGCAGAAAAAATTTTATCCGGGAAACCAAAATACAAAGACAATACTAATAAAATGCTTGCTGTTAGATACGCCTTTTTCACAAAACTTTGCCTCTTTATTATATTTTTTTATTTATTCTGTGATTTATACCATTCAATCCAAGCCTGGTAATCTTTGCCGAAATTTTTCCCAGTCAGACCAGCAAGTGAGCGGGAAGTATTTAACTGCACATCCTTATATTCATCGCTTAAAGCTTCTATTAAAGCCGGAATAGCTTTTTTGTCGTTTAGCTGGCCTAAAGATGTTGCGCATGCCGCGCGAACAGTAGCATCTTTATCTTCTTTTACCGACCATATCAAGACATCTAGAGCATTAATATCCTTTATTTTACCAAGCGCTTGCGCGCAGGTTGCCCTTACCTGATAATAACTGTCTTTTTCTAAAGCAGTTCGTAATGCCTCGCTTGTATCTTTGCTAATTTTTTCATTTAAAACCGTAGCTGCGGCAAGGCGCACTTCTTGGTTATTGTCCTTCAAAAATTTCACTGCTTCTAAAGATATTCTTTTATCAGAAAAATTAATAAGGGAATATAAGGCTTGCGCCCTGACTTTCGCCTCTATGTCTTGCAGCATACCCATTAATGGTTCCGCCGCCTTAGAATCTTTTATCTCTCCTAATGCCTTACAAGCAGCCTCTCTTACTGTATAGCTGTCATTTTTTAATGTATAAATCAACATATTTACTGCTTCTCTGGCCTTTAGTTCACCCAACAATAGGCAAGTCATTCTTCTGGATTCTCTATTGACATTTTTATCATTTAAAATTTCTATTAAAAACGGTACAGCATCCGCACCGATTACTTTAAGTTCCATATATCCCGCACGTTGAGGCCCTCTGGCTTGCTCTTTTATTTTGGCTATCCCATCTTCAATTTTCTTAATCTCTATTGAAGAAAGGTTTTTGCCAAAACAGCTATCGCCAAACAAAACAATAACAAAAAATAATAGCGCACATATAAAAACTGGGGATTTTTTATTCACGGGTGGCTCCTTTCAGGTTATACAAAATTTATTACTATATTTGTAGCCGACGTTTAAACGTCGGCTACTTTTTAGATAACTTTTAAAAGGTATAATTCTGTACCACTAATATTAAAAAAATTAGTAAACTGTTCCTCTTAGGTTATCTATAAAAAGTTTTGCCGAATGTGCTGCCAAAGCTCCATCGCCAACCGCAGTGCTTATTTGACGAAGTTGTTTTTCCCTCACATCACCACAAGCAAAAATTCCTTCTGCAGAAGTACTCATATCTCCATCAGTAATAACATGACCGTCTTTGTTAAGTTTCACTATGTTTTTGATTTTTAAAAATTCAGTGTTTGGACTAAAGCCGACAAAAATAAAAACCCCATCTATCAGGACACTTGTTATTTTACCGCTATTAACATTTTCGACTATGATTTTATTGATACTCTTTTCTCCCGCGAATTCTTTTACTTTATGACCAAGCATCAATTCAACGTTTCCCTTAGATAATAATTGATCTTGTATTCTTTGCGCGGCTCTTAAACGGTCTCGTCTATGAATCAGTATCAGTTTTTTTGCAAATGCAGTAAGAAAAATAGCTTCCTCAACCGCAGAATCACCGCCACCTACTACCGCAATATTTTTGTTTTTGTATAAAGGCCCATCGCAAGTAGCACAGTATGATATACCACGGCCAATAAATTGATCTTCACCCGGTGTTTGCAGTTTTTTGTATTTGGCACCTGTCGCAATAATAATGGATAATGTTTTGTAAACCTTTTTGTTCACAGATTCAATTATGAAACCATATTTTTTATCTTCAGAAGCATAAATGTCACAAACATCGTCGGTAATAATCTGAACTCCTGCATTTTTGACTTGTGTCTCCATCTCGTTTGCAAGTTCAATGCCTGAAATAACTTTACTTGAACCCGGATAGTTTTCTATTGAAGCTGTTAAAGTCATCTGGCCTCCAGGAAAAGCTTTTTCTATTATAATGGTATCTAAACCATACCGGGCAAGGTATAAAGCGGCGGTTAGCCCTGAAGGACCAGCCCCTATAACTATCGAATCATAAATTTTTTCCATTCTTTTTATGCCTTTTAACTAAATTATACTAAATTTTTTGTGCTTTGGAAAGCATAGCATGTTTTGACGATATTAATTTTCCAACTGGTTTATAACACATCCTATTATATTTTCTCACTATACTTCCATTTATTAAAACATAATTTATACCGGCTGAAAATTGCGCTGGTTTTTCGATGGTTGCTTTATCAATAATTTTTTCATAGTCAAAAATTACTATATCTGCATCTGCTCCTTCCTGCAGGCGTCCTTTTTGTTTCATTTGCGGGCTTAAATCTTCAAGAAGTTTTGCGGGTAAATAGCTCATTTTTTTAATTGCTTCTTTTAAACTGAGAATTTTTTCGTCTCTTACAAATTTTCCTATTGTCCTTGAAAAACAACCGCTTCCCCGCGGATGACAATTTTTGCTTCTATCTATAAACCCGTCCGATGAAACAAAAATCCATGGCGTTTTTAAAGAATCGATAATATCACTGTCTGGAATACTATACGCAGCAACTGTTTTGTGTTTTTTCCTGTATTTTTTAAAAGTTTCGCTATCTAATCTGATATTTGTTCCTGCTACTTGAAGGGAATCATAACTTATTTTAAATTTATCCTGCCAGCCTTCATCAAAGCGCGCGCTATCAATAAACGTAGCCCAAAAATTGTATGGATACATATTTGCCGTAATGTTGAGACCCTGCTTTCTGGCATTTTCTATTTGTAAAATTGTATCCTGCATAGTAAACATACCGCCGGTGCTTGCAATATGGTGAATATGACAAGTCACCCCTGTTTCTTTTGCTAAATTAATAACTTCATCCACTGATTCTTTATTGGTCCCGCCGTAAAAAGGGCTGGAATATCGAAGGTGAAAAAAACAAGGCGCTTCAAATTTTTTTGCAAGGCACATTAAACTTTTTATCTCTTTATAGCTTGCGCCGGGATTATACTCTATGGCAAAACTGATTCCTAAAGCCCCGAGTTTTAAATTTTCTTCTGAGATTCTGATTATTTTGTCTAATTCCCCGTGTGTCGTTTCTTTGTATCTATCTTTGACACCAACAGCCTTTCTTATAAAAGAGTGCGAAGCTGTTGTTCCATAATTAGTAAGGGGATAGGCTATTCTTCTTTTCAAATACCACTCTCTAGCAAACACTGTACCGCCATGCAAGTTGAGATTTGTTGTTATTCCGTCTGCTGCCTTAAAAAAATCTCCATAATACTGTGGACCATACGAGCAAAGATCAATAAAACCGGGTACGACATGCTTCTCTTTTGCGTCTATTTTAATAGAAGCGTTTATGTCCTGCCTGTTTATAGCAACAATCTTGCCGTTTCTAATTCCAATATTTAATACTTCTTCCGTATCCGATGCCGGATTAATAACAATTCCATTTAATATTGCAACATCATAATCTTTTTTAAGAAAAATTATTACTGGTTTATGTAAATATGAGGATATAAAAAAAATGCGGGAAATAAAGAAGGCTTTTAGATTATCCAAAAATTTTAAAAGTTTAATTAACATAGCTGTTTCCTTTAAAATGTCCATTCACATCTGCCCCTGTTTCATCCTCCGACAGGTTCGGGATAAAAAGCCGGGACTTTATGCCGCGAGGGGTCAAACTTAGGCCGTCTGTATGGAACCTCTCGGCAAAACGCTTCCGCGAACTATTTTAAAACAAGTTCAAAATATTTCCAAAAAAAGTTATTTAAAAAATGCATTCTTTAGGACAAAAGATGCAAATACAATAGAAACCATTGACATTAACTTAATAAGAATATTTAAGCTTGGGCCTGATGTATCTTTAAAAGGATCACCTACAGTATCGCCGACAACAGCAGCCTTATGCGCCTGAGAGCCTTTGCCGCCATAATGCCCTTCTTCAATATATTTTTTAGCATTGTCCCATGCCCCGCCTGAGTTAGCCATCATTATAGCTAACACAAAACCTGATACGGTCGCTCCGGTAAGAAGTCCTGCTTGAGCCTCTACTCCAAAAATTAAACCAACAGCAATGGGCGCAGTTATTGCTAAAAGCGAAGGCGAGATCATTTCTTTTTGTGCCGCTGCAGTTGCTATTGTTACACAACGTGCGTAATCCGGCTTGGTTTTACCTTCCATGAGACCGGTAATTTCTTTAAATTGTCTCCGAACTTCAATAACAATTTTCCCTGCTGCGCGGCCTACAGCACGCATAGTAAGAGAGCAAAAGAAAAATGGAAGCATCCCGCCAATAAATAAACCAACCAACACATTCGGATTCATAAGACCCAAACTCATATCTTTGCCAAACAGCAATATTTGATCTTTGTATGCTGCTATTAAAGCTAAAGCGGTCAGCGCTGCAGAACCGATTGCAAAACCTTTTCCTGTTGCTGCTGTAGTATTTCCTAACGCATCCAAAGCATCTGTTCTTTTACGCACTTCCGGCGATAGCTTAGACATTTCAGCATTTCCGCCAGCGTTATCCGCAACAGGTCCATACGCATCTGTTGCTAAAGTAATACCGAGTGTGGAAAGCATTCCAACCGCTGAAATCGCAACACCATAAAGTCCGGAATTAAAATTTGCCGCACCACCGGCTAAAAAGAAACTCATCAATATAGCAACACCCACAACTATCACTGGTACTGCCGTAGACATCATTCCAACTGCCATTCCACCTATAATAACAGTTGCCGGGCCAGTTAAAGAAGCATCTGCAATAGAGCGTGTCGGTTTAAAGCCGCTGGAAGTATAGTATTCTGTGCATAAACCAATTAATACGCCCGCAATTAAACCTGCCAATACTGCCCAGTAAACACCAATATGTTCAATGCCTAATGTTGTTTTAATAAGAAAATATGATATAACCGCTACTATGATTGAACTAGCAAAAACGCCTTTTCTTAGGGCGGCCAACAACACATTCTGACTCGCATCTTCTTTGCTGTGCACAAAGAAAGTACCTATAATTGAAGCTACAACGCCAACGGCTGCCATAACCATAGGCACTGTAACCCCAGCAACGCCTAAACCCGCAGCCACACCAAGCGCAGAAGTGGCAACAATTGAACCAACGTATGACTCATAAAGATCTGCTCCCATTCCAGCGACATCTCCTACGTTATCGCCGACGTTATCTGCGATAACAGCTGGATTGCGTGGATCGTCTTCGGGTATTCCTGCCTCTACTTTGCCTACTAAATCAGCACCAACATCAGCCGCTTTTGTAAAAATACCGCCTCCAACTCTTGCAAAAAGCGCCTGAGAGCTGGCACCCATCCCGAAACAAAGCATTGTAGAAGTAATTGCCGCAATTTTATCCATTCCTAATGGCGTAGGATGAATGGAATAATACCAACCAAGAAAATAATACCATATGCTTAAATCTAATAAGCCAAGTCCAACGACGGTAAGCCCCATAACTGCGCCACTTGAAAAGGCAACTCTTAAGCCAGAGTTTAAACTTTTTGATGCTGCCTGTGCTGTGCGATTTGATGCTTGGGTTGCAATACTCATTCCGATAAATCCGGAAAGGCCTGAAAAAAATCCACCTGTTAAAAAAGCAAACGGCACAAATATAACTAGATAATTCTTAAAAGCCATTGCTAACAGTATAAAAAATACTACAGCAAAAAATATTGATACTCCTATATACTGCCTTTTTAAATAAGCCCTGGCGCCAATTCTAACGGCCTGGGCTATTTCTTTCATCGTCCCGCTACCTTCATCTTTTTTTAAAATTGTAATGGCTAGATAAAATGCAAAGCCTAAAGCTAAAATAGATCCTACTGGCGCAAGCAACAACAAATCAAATCCGAACATTTTTTACTCCTTTCTAAAATACAATTTGAAAATTTAATGATACATTAATGTCGATTTTATTACCGTTAAAAAATATAAACTACCATCTATAAACTAAGTTTGCCCCTTAAATTTACGAAGTAAATTTAATCCCGAGAACACGATCAGCGAGAGTGTTCGAGGGATCTAACATATTTTCCCTCACATTCGTTCGGGATCATTCGCCTACGGCGAATGACGGGACAGATTTTCACTTCGCTTGTTTGCCCCTCTGTTGCTCCTCTTCGTCGCAGCATCGGGACAGATTTTCACTTCGTGAAAATCTGGTAGCCCCAACGGGATTTGAACCCGTGTCTCGAGAATGAGAATCTCGTATCCTAGGCCACTGGACGATAGGGCCAATTTTGCGCAACAAAATTGGCATCGAGGCTGCGCTTAACTTTACTCGAACACAACAAACAATTTGAACATAGAACTGAAAAATAAATATTAGGAAATTTATAGCAGCCGAGATGCCTTAAATTTGATAATAAATCACGATTAAGCAATGGTTTTTTTATATTTTTAGTTACAACACTATACCAAAATGTATTGAGATTAAAGCAATTAATCTTAGAACAATAGAGCATTAGAACGCAATTGAGCCTCAATTCTATCGTTCTATTTTCTATTGTTCAATTGCTTTACTTGCCAAAGGCAAATTGGCCCGTCTTCGCCAGTAACAGAATATCACAGATGTTTTGCTTCGCCGGGCTCATCAGTCTTCGCTCTAATCAGGCGAAGCTGTGGGCGAAAGCACCACAGCGAAGACTGATGGTGCGGAGAGGGGGACTTGAACCCCCATGGGTTACCCCACATGCCCCTCAAACATGCGTGTCTGCCAATTCCACCATCTCCGCAATTAGAATTACTATTATGTTCAGCAAATCGTTTGTTGAAACCTTGAGACTTATGTCTTAGATATCTTTGATTGCCCATGCTAGTCTCGCCGAAGCCAAAGACGAAAGTACTTTGGCGAAGGCGGACACCATCTCCGCATTTTAATTCATAATAATTAAAAGATCTATTTGCTTTTAACAACAATAAATTTTATGCCGCCTATACCTTCATTGTTGCAAAGAAAATTTACTTTGTAATTTCCTTCTTTCTGAAATACTAAATTTCTTATTTGTAAATTTAATTCTACTATGTGTAAAGGGTCTTTGAAGCTTATATTGGGTCCTTGTATATTAGCAATTATTTTGTTATCGGTTTCATCCGTAATATTTACTTCTGTACTGTAATCGCCATAGCCATCTGTTAAAGATACATATATATGCATTAAAGCATGAGTGGTAGGAAAATTCCTTGCACTTATAGCGTTAAATAACCCTATTAAAGATATTTTTTTGGTAATTTCATCTCTTATGATTTGGTCACAGATATTTATGCTTAATAAAATTGGATTTGGCTTGTTTGACATAGCCATAAAATACCACAGCTCCTTTAAAATGTCAATTTTATCATAGTGCCTTATTAGTTAACGCTAGGGTTCAGAAGACAGAAAACATATGGCAGATTGCAGAAGACGGAGGACGAAAGACAGATGACGGAAAACAGAAAGCTGAAAAAAGGAAGCAGGAGACAAAAAGAACATCTGTCTTCAGTCCTCTCTTTTTCGACTGCTGCCATCAGTCGCATAGACTATCTTATTTGTGCTGAAAATTCTTTCATTAGGGAGGTTTTGACAGATTCGTGCAGCTTACTAACTTCTCCGTCCGTAAGTGTTTTTCCGGTATCTTGATAGGTTATAGAAAAAGCGAGGCTTTGTTTGTTTGCCGGGATTTGTTCCCCTTTATATATATCTATAATTTCTACTTTTTGTATGAGTTTACTTTCACGCTTTTTTATAAAGCTTGCTATAGAATTTGCGAGTATTTTTTCATCAACAATAATTGATATATCCCTCTGGACATAAGGAAATTTGGGAATCTCCTTAAATTTGTTATCCAGCACTGCATATTTAAACACGCTCTCCAAATCAATCTCTGCTATATAGACATCCTCGTTATCGATATCAAAGCTTTTTATTAGCTCTTTAGAAAAAGTACCTAGTACTCCTATTTTTTTTCCCTCTAAAAGGACATCGGCTTGTGAGTTAGCCATAAAAATTGTGTGCACTGACGGTTCAAAAGTTATATTGTTTACTGAAAATTGTTTCAATACTGCTTCTACGATGCCTTTTAAATCATAATAATTGAATTTTTTATTGCCATCCCAGCTGTAACTTTTGAAGCCAGCGAGTGCAATGCTTAAAACAGTTTTTTCTACAAATTTGTCTCCGAGCTTGTAATAAATATTTCCGATTTCGTATAACGCAACTGATTGATTTTGCCTGTTTAAGTTATACGACACACTTTTAAGCAAAAGCGGCAAAACTGTTGTTCGCATACATTCGTTTTGTTTGCTCAAGGGATTGAAAATACTGATAATTTCTACGTTTGTGTAATTAAATTTTTCTGCGACGTTTTTTTCAAGCATACTATAGGTAATTGCTTCGTTCAAGCCGCATCCAATTGCAACATTTTGTATTTTTTCTATGCATTTCCGCCGAAATTCTTTTCTTTCGCCTCCGACAAGTTTTGGAATGTCATCGGGTATGTTATGATATCCGTAAATTCTGACAATTTCTTCTATCAAATCTACAGGTTGCGACAGGTCTTTGCGAAATGCTGGAATTGCAACAATAAATACACTCCTCTTTTTTTCTTTTACTGTACACTCAAGACTGTTAAATATTTTTTTGATCGTTGCTTTTTTTATATCTATGCCAAGTGTATCGTCTATATATTTTTTTGTAATCGTTATTGTATTTTTTTGAGCTTGGGATTTACCCTTAATGATTAATTTACTTGGCTTGCCGCCGCAGATATCCCGAATTAACAATGTAGCTCGGTCTTGGGCCCTAAAAACGTTTTCAATATAAACACCTCTTTCAAAACGGTAGCTTGACTCACTGCTGATACCGATTTTTCGCGATGTTCTTCTAACAGAAAGCGGATTAAAATATGCGCTTTCAAGCAATATATTTTTTGTTTTTTCGGTAACTTCTGTATTTTTCGCACCCATTATCCCTGCTACTGCTATAGGCTTATCGTTATCGGCAATAACAAGATTATCTGTGGTAAGCGTTTTGCTTGAACCATCTATCAGTTCAATACTTTCTTCATTTTTTGCTCTTCGAACGATTAAAGTATTTTTTGATAGTTTGTCGAAATCAAAAGCATGCAATGGCTGGCCTAACTCAAAAAGGCAGAAATTGGTTATATCAACTACATTATTTATGGAACGCAGCCCCATTGATTCAATTCTGTCCCGAAGCCATTTTGGCGAAGGTCCTATTTGCACGGATTCAATAATACGAGCCGTATAAAGTGGGCATAAATCTTCATCGTATAATTCTACTGTTGTCTTTTTGTTGCCCGTTTCGTCTTTTGCTGATACAAAATAGGCGCTTCGTTTTATGTTAATTTTTTTTGATAAAACAGCTGACACCTCTTTTGCAATACCTATTATACTAAGCCAGTCAGGTCTGTTTGGTGTTATTTCCATTTCAAATATTACGTCATTATTAACTTTGGCAAGAGAAGTAACTTCCAAACCTGCCATTGTAAGGTTATCGGCTAATTCTTCCGGTTTAATTTTTATATCGATATATTCTTTAAGCCAGTTATAAGATATGCGCATATTATGCCAAAAGTTATTTGAATTGGTTTAACATTCTAACATCATTGTCAAAAAATAAACGTATATCGTTTATGCCGTATCTAAGCATCGCTATACGTTCAACTCCCATGCCAAAAGCAAAACCCTGCCATTTTCCTGAATCATAACCTACTTCTTTTAAAACTTTTGGGTTGATCATGCCAGAACCAAGAATCTCAAGCCAGCCTTTCTGTCCGCATACACTACAACCTGCTCCTTTACAAATGATACATGAAATATCTACTTCGGCCGAAGGTTCTGTAAACGGAAAATAATGAGGTCTGAAGCGTGTTTTTATTTTATTTCCAAACATTTCAACAAGAAACTTTGACAATACTCCTTTTAGATGAGAGAAATTAATACCTTTATCAACCATAAACCCTTCTACCTGATGAAACATAAATGAGTGAGAAGCATCAGTCGCATCGGGCCTGTATACTTTCCCGGGAGCCAGTATTTGTAATGGCGGCTTTTGTTTTTCCATGGCTCTTATTTGGGCCGTTGAAGTCTGACTTCTTAAAAGCCTCTTATATTTCGGATCTTTTTTCAACGGATCTTCTAAATAAAATGTATCAAACACATCTCTTGAAGGGTGCTCAAGCGGAATATTGAGTGCCTGAAAATTATAATATTCGTTTTCTATTTCTGGACTCTCAATAATTTTAAAACCCAGCCCGATAAATATATCGTTTATTCTTTCTATCGTTATTGTTATTGGGTGTCTCGTGCCGACTTTATAATTTGAACCAGGTAGGCTTATATCAAAAAAATGCTCGCTTATTTTTGAGAACTTTTTTTCTTTTTCATCTATAATGTCGGCTATGCTTTTTTTAATATTATTAAGACGACTTCCAAAATCACGCCTTTTATCCGCTGCGATAGACGGTATTTGTTTCAGAAAATCTGCTACGAGACCTTTCCTGCCCAGATATTTTGTCTTTATATCTGATAATTCAAGAGCAGTCTTTGTATTTTCTAGCTCCTGATAGAAATCTTTTTCTAATTTATCTAATTCTTGGAACATTGTTTAGCCGTTTTTCTGTTTAATTTTCTCTATTTCTTCATTTTTTCCAAATACTACTAAAATATCATCCTGTTTTATGATGTCGTCTGCTTTTGGAGCAACATTTATAAGCTCATCTACGTTCTGCAATTCTGTTTTCTTTTTCAAAGCTGATCTTTTCTTTATAGCAATAATATTGATACCATATTGCGTACGCACGTTTATATCTTTAAGAGTTTTACCTACAAAATCCGGAGGCGGTATTATTTCAACGATGCTTGAATCATGCGATAAATCAATATGATCTATAACAAATGGCGAAATAAGAATATTTGCTAATCTTACTCCCATGTCGCGTTCCGGAAACACAACTTTTGTCGCTCCTACTTTTTCCAAAACTTTCCCGTGGCTCTCACTTACTGCTTTTGCAATAATATCTTTTATACCCATTTCTTTTAAGGCCAAGGTCACTAAAATACTCGGCTCCAAATCTCTTATACTTACTATAACAACCTCAGCGTTGTTGATACCAACAGATTTTAATGCTTTTTCGTCGGTAGCGTCTATTGATACGGCATGTTCAACAAATTCCGCAATGTCTTGCACTTTGTTTTCGTCTATATCAATAGCTAAAACTTTTGCGCCTTTCTTGCAAAGAGTCTTTGCAACACTAAACCCGAATCTTCCCAAACCTATCACTGCAAACTGCCTCATATTTCACCTCCATACCAATTATCCTACCATAACTTTTTCTTCGGAGTATTTATACAAGCTCTTTGTCTTGCCCGTTGCTATGGCAAAACCTGCTGTCAGCGGCCCGACTTTCCCGATAAACATTGTAAGAATTATTAAAAGTTTTCCGGGATTACTTAAAAAGGGCGTAATCCCTGTTGATAAACCAACCGTACCAAACGCACTCGTTACTTCAAAAATAATACTTAAGAAATCTTTACCTGCAAAATGATTTTCTACATAGCTTAAAAGAAGTGAAATAAAAATAACTACGGCCAAAGAAGCAAAAAATATACCAAACGCTCTGTAAAAAATATCTTTTGGGATAGTCCTTTTGAAAATACTTATTTCTTTTTCTTGACGAAATATTGAAAAAAACGAGGCCAAAAGCACAACAAATGTGCAAGTCTTTATTCCGCCTCCCGTAGACCCCGGTGAAGCACCAATAAACATTAATAATATCACAAAAATTTTTGAAGCATCAGAAAGGCTAGCTATGTTAATAGTATTAAAACCCGCTGTTCTAGCGGTAACCGACTGAAAAGCACTTGCATAAATTTTTTCCTTCATGCTAAAACCTTTTAAAGCTATCTGGCTATCAAAGAAAAATATCGCAAGGGCACCTACAAAAATAAGCAACAAAGAAGATAACAACACTATTTTTGACTGCAAAATTAATCTTTTAGGATATTTCTTGGGTGCTGTAAAAAACCTTATAATATCAATGAGAACTAAAAACCCCAATCCGCCAAAAAATATAAGCAACATTATAACCAGATTAGTACAGCTATCCCCTCTGAAAAATTCAAAGTTATCAGGAAATAAAGCAAAACCAGCATTACAAAACGCTGAAATAGAATTAAAGATTGAGTGAACAATGCGTTCTTTTAAAGACCAAAGGCCCATAGCTTGCCATCGTAGAAATAAGAATAATGCTCCTATTAACTCTATCAATAACGTCAGGCCAATTACAGAAAGAATCAGATACTTTATGCCTTGTATGCCTGTATTATCCAACGTAGTCTGGACTATTACATTGTCTGTTAATGCAATTTTGCGGCCTAAAATAATTGCGAGAAGCACAGAAAAAACTACTATACCGAGACCACCTATCTGCATTAAAATAAGAATTAACATTTTTCCAAACGGCGAAAAACAACTGCTGATGTTTTGAACGGTAAGGCCTGTAACGCAAATTGCACTAGTTGCTGTAAACAAGCTGTCGATATAGCTTATTTGATGGCCTTGCGCGCGAGAAATGGGTAGATATAACAAAAGACTACCCAATAAAACAGCGCACATAAAACCAATTAAAATAGCTCTTGGAGCTTTTGTCTGCATCGGTTAATTTTTTATTTCGCCAGCCAGTTTTTTAAAAGCTTTTTTGTCGTTTAAGGCAATATCAGCAAGAACTTTTCGATTAAGCTTAATTCCGGCTTTGTTCATACCGTTTATAAACTTACTATAGGAAATACCCAGTTCTCTACAGGCAGCATTTATTCTTGAAATCCACAAAGTACGAAATTCTCTTTTTTTTCTTTTTCTGTCTCTGTAGCTGAAAGCCATTGCTCTTTTAACAGACTCTTTTGCTGTCTGTAAAAGCTTGCTTTTGCCTCCTCTTTGCCCTTTGGCTGCCTTTAATACTCTTTTCCGCCTTTTCCGTGACGCAACAGCAAAACTAACTTTTACCATTTTTTTACCCTTTCCTTTTAATCTTATTAAGCATATGGCAGCTGTCTCAGAATCCGTTGTCTATCTGTAGGATTTACAGCACCGCCCATTCCTAATCTTCTTTTTCTATTTCTCGATTTTTTAGATAAAATATGACTTTTTCCTGCTTTGCTTCTTTTTACTTTTCTGTTTTTTGTCACCCTGAATCTTTTTGCAACGCTTTTGTGTGTTTTAAGCTTACCCATTTTTTACCTCATTTCTGATTTATGCTTCGGCTGCGCTTATCATGCCTTCAAACCATTCTTAAGTGAAACCGAAGAGTTTATTTTTTAGGTTTTATGACTACGCTTATAGCGATACCTTCCCTTTTAGGCGCTTCTTCAGGTTCGGCAATATCCGCGGTATCGCTTATCATTTTATCAATAATAGCCCTGCCCATATCTAAATGAGCCATCTGACGACCCCTAAAAAGCATAACTACTCTAACCTTGTCGCCTTTTTCTATAAAACCTTTTGCATGATTTAGCTTAACCTGGTAATCATGCTCTTCTATAACAGGGCTTAGTTTAATTTCTTTAATATGTATTATTTTTTGATTCTTTTTTGCTTCTCTTTCTTTTTTTTCTTGTTCGTATTTATACCTGCTATAATCCATTATGCGGCATACTGGCGGGCTTACGTTTGGTGCCACTTCAACCAAATCATATCCTCTTTCCTTAGCAATTTCCAAAGCCTGCTGCGGCCTCATAATACCAAGCTGCTCGCCATTTTCATCGATTACCCGAATTTGCGGGATACGAATTCTTTCATTGACTCTTATTCTCAAATTTTTAGTTATGATGCCACCCCCTGGTTATTGTTTCTTGTTTTTACTTCTTCGCATATAAATTCTGCGAATTTAAGCAACGGCATTTCGCATATGCTTCCGTTTTTCTTTGAACGCATGGAAACAGTCTTTTTTGTGCTTTCTTTTTCCCCAACTATTGCCATGTATGGTATTTTTTGTACTTCAGCCTCTCTTATTTTGTACTGCATTTTTTCTGAACGCTGATCCATTTCTGCCCTTATATCTTTTTCAATCAAAGTCTCATAAACTATTTTGGCATATTCGTTTTGTTTATCTGTTATGGGAATAACCATAACTTGCACAGGAGCAAGCCATGCGGGAAAAGCCCCAGCATAATGCTCTACCAACGTACCCATAAAACGCTCAAGACTTCCCAAAATAACACGGTGCAGCATAACAGGCCTTTTTTCTTGGCCATCTGCGTCTGTATATGTTAAATCAAATCTTTCAGGCAATGCAAAATCACATTGTATAGTGGCACACTGCCATTTTCTGCCTAAAGCATCTTTAATTTGAATATCAATTTTAGGTCCATAAAAAGCACCTTCGCCTTCTTGAACTTCGTATTTAATGCCTTTGTTTGTAAGCGCGCTGGCTAAAACACTCTCTGCCCTTTGCCAATCTTTATCATCGCCGATATATTTTAACGGTTTTGTGCTTAAGGCAACTTCATATTCATGGAACCCAAAAACTTGTAAAGTCTCGACGATGAAATCAATGACTTCAATAATTTCTTTTTCAAGCTGCTCTGGAAGACAGAATATATGAGCATCATCTTGCGTAAATCCTCTTACCCTAAGAACCCCGTGCAGCACCCCTGTTTTTTCATATCTATGAACAGTACCTAGCTCAAATAACCTAAGCGGAAGTTCTCTATAGCTTCTTTTTTTAGCTTTATAAACATACATATGCCCCGGACAGTTCATCGGCTTTATACCGTATTCCTGACCTTCAATTTTAAACATGAACATGTTGTCTTTATAATAATCGTAATGTCCGCTTATTTTCCAGACGTCGCTTTTTAAAATCTGCGGACCTATAACAGTTTTGTAGCCCTTTTTAATGTGCGCTTTACGTATATAATCTTCTATGACAAGCCGAAGCGTTGCCCCTTTTGGATAATATAGAACGAGCCCTGGGCCTATGTCTTCTACTATTGTAAAAAGCTCAAGCTGCCTGCCAAGTTTTCTGTGATCTCTTTTTTCGGCCTCTTCGCGTAGTCTTAAATACTCATCAAGCTCTTGCTGCGTTTCGAAAGCTGTCCCATATATACGCTGAAGCATCGGATTTTTCTCATCTCCGCGCCAATATGCTCCTGCAATGGATAAAAGCTTAAAGGCTTTTATTTCACTCGTTGAATTTATGTGCGGTCCTTTGCAAAGGTCTGTAAAATCTCCGTCCTGATATATAGAAACCACGCTGTCTTCTATATCATTAAGCAGTGCTACTTTATAATTTTCTTTTTTTTCTTGAAAAATTTTAAAGGCTTCTTCTTTTGCAACCATTCGTTGTTCAAATTTATAGTTTTGGTTTATAATCTTTCGCATTTCTTTTTCAATAGCTTCAATATCCGACGGTGTAAAAACATAGGCATTTTCAAAATCATAATAAAAACCTTCATCTATTGCAGGTCCTATCCCCAGTTTAGTATTAGGAAATAAATTTTTAACCGCATGCGCCATAACATGAGATGTGCTATGTCTTAACTTTTCTAAATAAATTAATTTTTCATCTTGGTTCATAACGTTGAGCTCTCGCTTTCTTTTCTAAAATTTTTTTATCTACTTTTAAATCTTATCGCTCGCTGCTGTGTCAAATCTAACTTTAGAACAATCCCTGCCTGCCGGCAGGCAGGGAGCATTTGGACCCAAGCAAAGTTTGCCTTCTAATGCCCAAACTATAAACTATAATCTATAAACTAAATTCGCCCCTCTGCTGTTCCTGTTCGTCACAGCATTCGGGACACTTTCGCCCTTCGGACGAAAGTGGTGGGCGGTACTGGACTCGCTGATGCGACGAAAAAGAGCATCAGTCCCGAGCTTTGCCTTAACAACTAAATGCAAAGCGAGGGAAACCAGCCAACACCTCTCGTTTTTCTTAAACCTGCTGTAACTCTCGAATATAAAGAATCGCGGTTACACTTTACTATATAAAAAACAATATTCGTTTGACATTAAACTATAAGCTTCTTTCTTTGTAATCTATGCCCCTCTGCTGTTCCTGTTCGTCACAGCATTCGGGACACTTTCGCCCTTCGGACGAAAGTGGTGGGCGGTACTGGACTCGAACCAGTGACCTCCACGATGTCAACGTGGCGCGCTAACCAACTGCGCCAACCGCCCTAATCTAGTATAAAAGAACAAAAACCAAAGAAATTTAAAATAATATGTTTTAACACCAACCGTTTTAAATTATTTGTCTTCTGTTTTTTTATTCTTCTAACTATAAACTGGGCCCCTCTGGCGCTCTTGTTCATCACACCATCGGGACAAACTTCCGCTTCGCGAAAGTTTGGTGCCGGGAGCCGGAGTTGAACCGGCACAGTTCTAAGAACCGAGGGATTTTAAGTCCCTTGCGTCTGCCAATTCCGCCATCCCGGCATATTTTTTATTATACACTAAAAATCATAAATTCAAAAAACTGTTTTTTACTCGAAAGCCCTTTCGCATAAGAGCTGGAGGCGCGGGTGGGAATTGCACCCACGCATTACGGTTTTGCAGACCGCTCCCTTTCTACTTGGGTACCGCGCCATTAATGTTAGTTGTTCTATCTTGGACAATAAATTTTTTGCCAATTGAGTCTTCGTTCCCGTTATTCTTTTCACTTCAGCGTGCCGCTTATCTATAAAAAAAAATTCTTTAATACCAAAACCGAATGGAATATAATTACGTGCGATTTTATTGGCAACAATAATATCTAAATTTTTCTTTTTCATTTTTTCCAGTGCATTTTTGATAATGTTCGCACTCTCTAAACAAAAACCTACCAATATTCTGTAACCTTTTCGTTTTCCAATAAGTTCTAAGATGTCTTCCGTTGGTTTCAAATGTAACTTTATCTTTTTTTTCCGTTTAATTTTTTTACTCATATACTTAATCGGCGTAAAATCTGAAACTGCAGCTGTCATAATAACACAATCCGCCCATTTGTAATGTTTAAGCAGGGCTCCTTTAAGTTGTTTCGCCGTTTCTATATGAATACATTTTATTTTCTTAAGCGGCTTTAAAAACGTCGGACCGCTTATCAATAAAACATTATGTTTTCTCGCTTTAGCTTCTTTGGCTATCTCGTGTCCCATATGCGCCGTCGATGCATTTGAAATAAACCGCACCGGATCTATGTATTCTCTGGTTGAACCTGCTGTTACGATAATATTTAAATTTTTCACAAATGTTTTCTCTGCAACGTTTAAAACACACTAGTCTTTCTTTATAAAGGTTTATTTTCTTTTAACAGCCAGCAACCTTTCAGCAGTTTTTATAATTTCATTAGTATCTGCTATATGGCCGACATCTGTTTTACCGCAAACCAAATATCCTTTTTGGGGCCCAATAAATTTATATCCAAGTTTTTCCAGAGTTTTTATGTTTTCCTGGACAATTTTGTTTTTATACATCGTGCTATTCATCGCGGGAGCAAAAACCACCGGTTTTTCACAAGAAAAAATAACACAACTCGCCAAATCATCCATTATACCTGAAGCAATTTTGCCAATAATATTTGCTGAGGCTGGAACAACTAAAATTAAATCAGCTCTTTCTGCTATTGCAATGTGTTTGGGATCATACGGCAGGGCCTCTTCAAACATGTCGATGTAAACTTTATTTTTAGATAACGATTGAAAGACAAGAGGCGAAATAAACTTTGTCGCTTCTTTTGTCATGACAACAGTTACAACAAAGCCTTTTTTAATGAAGTGGGTTACAATATCGCATGCTTTATATATTGCAATGCTGGCTGTAACAACTACAACTATGCCTTTCTTACTGCTGTTCATTGGTTTGTTGTTGATACATGACTTTATCGCCAAGTATCTCTTTAAGTGCTATTGTAGTTTCTTTGGCATTGGGGTCTGTAATCTCAATCAGTCTTGTTGCGCCAGCATTTATCTCTTGCGCCCGCAGGGCCGCGACATTGCAAAGCTTGTAAATACTTCCTACCTTTTCGACTAGTTTCGCCATAGGAATATAAACCATCTGCATTAAACCTCCCGAGTTGTTACTCTTTTATGTCTTTCTTTTTTTAGAATATGAAAAATTTTCTTGACTGCTTTTTCTAATTGATTGTTAATAACAACATAATCATATTGCTTTTCATGCTGTATTTCTTTGTTGGCTATCGAAAGTCTTTTTTTAATTGCCTGCGTTGTGTCTGTTTTCCGTTTTATAAGGCGCCTTTTTAATTCTGCTAAACTTGGTGGTTTTATGAATATATGAACGCTTTCTTTTATAGCTTTTTTTATTTTTTGAGCACCCTTTACATCAATGCTGAGTATAACATCTTTTCCGCTATTAATAGCGTCGAGTAATGGTTTTATGGGTGTGCCATATAAGAAACCAAAATTTTTTTCCCATTCAATAAAAAAATTTTTCCTAATAAGTCTTAAAAACTGACTTTTAGAAACAAAGTAATAATCGCGGCTATGCTTTTCATCAGGGCGGGGTTTGCGTGTAGTATACGAAATGGAACGCTTAATATTACGATTGCATTTTAAAAGCTTTTCGCAAATAGTAGTTTTTCCCGACCCGCTTGGAGCCGAAATAACAAATATTATACCTTTTCTGTGCATTTTTGCCCTATATTTTAGGGTAAAGATATAATTTTAACAGCTGGATAGCTGTTGTCAACTGAAATTAACTTGTTTACCCTAAAGAAAGGAGTCTTATGTTTTACCCGCTTCGGCTCATGTCAAACGGTATCAACAGATATGGCTCCCCTATTAATCGACCTATGTATATGAAAAAGCCTACTAACAACTATATTTTATTCTATGTTTTTAGCCTGCTCGCGTATTTTTTCTATTTCAGATTTAGCGGCTATAACAAATTGTGAGATTCTATAATCATTAGATTTGGAACCTATAGTATTAAACTCTCTCTGCAGTTCCTGCGCCAGAAAATCCAGTTTTTTGCCGCTACCTTCTTTTGCAAAGATACTTTCAAAAACATCAATATGACTTTTAATTCTGGTGATCTCTTCGTGTATGTCACAGTTTTTTGCATAAATTGCCGCTTCGGTTTCGATTCGTGAATTATCCAAGCTCTTTTTGTCAACCAGCTCCTGCACACGCTTTGAAAAAGATTGCTTTACCTTATCAACGCTAGGGTTTGCCCTCTTTTCTATTTTTTCAACAAGCATTGCCATTTTTTTTATTTGTTTACAAATGTCAAGATACAATATCCTTCCTTCGCATATTCTTCTGATAATTACTTTTGATATCGCTTTTTTTATAGTTTTTTCTACATAATTCCAAGAAATTACCGTATCTTTTTTCTGTGTTTGCGTCTCAATAACACCGGGCAAGAATAAAATGTCGGAAATCTTAATGCTATCGCTTACCTTAAGAATACGCGACAGTTCTTTAATTTTATTATAATATGTTTTTGCTTTTTTTCTGTTTATTACTACTGCTTCATGTGTTCCGTTAAAATAATCTAGAGCCACATTGACATTCACTTTGCCTCTTTTAATCGCCTCAGCTATCAGCTTACGGACTTTATCTTCAAAAATCGAGTATTCATTGGGTAATTTTATAGATACATCTAGATACTTGTTATTAAGTGTTTTTATTTCTGCGTGTATCCTGGCTTCTTTGTATTTAGTATCAACCTGCGCAAAACCTGTCATGCTTTTAATCATGTTTCTCATCCCTCTCATATCCAAGTTCTTTGTTGTTGTTTAATCTCAACTATTTTTGTTCGGTATAGATCAACTATAATTTCATCGGGTTGGAACCAAAGCTTTATCTCTCGTTCAGCATCCTGCTCGTTTGCAGAAGCATGAATAGCGTTTTCATAGACTCCTTTTGTGGTAATTCTTCCGTACGAACCCCTTATCGAAACAGGGCTTGCCTCTTCCGGGTTGGTTGACCCCGCTATTTCTCTAACTTTCGATATGGCATCTTCTCCCCAATAAACCATTGCCATAACTTTTCTTTTATGATAGTAACCCATTATGTATTTAATCAGCTCTTCAAAAAATGGTTTATCTTTTAGCACAGCATAATGATCTTCTGCTAATTCTCTTGATACTCGTACAATTTTAGCGGCAACAATATCAAGTTTCGTTTCCGCTAGTCTTGTCAATATATTTCCGGTTAAAGATTTTTTTAACCCATCTGGCTTAATAAGAACAAGCGTTGCCTGTAGCACTTTTCCTCCTTTACGGTAACTTATTAATGTTTTCGAACGATTGATAATACCCGATCCAAATCATCTAGGGAATAATATTCAATGATTATCTTGCCGCGTTTTTTGCCGTGTAGAACTCTTATTCTTGTACCAAAAATACCTCGTAATTCTTCTTCAAGTTGTTTGACATGCTCATCTTTATGCAATACTATGTTGCGGGGCTTAGAAAAATACTTTTTGCTTATTAAAAGTTCAGTTTGCCTAACGGAAAGATTTTTTTTCATTATCGTTTTACAAACTTTGCACTGAGCTGTTTCCGACGGGATACTTAACAAAGCACGCGCATGCCCCATGGTAATCGAGTTGCCCAACAAATAATTTTTAATATCGTCGGGCAATGATAAAAGTCTTAACGAGTTGGAAATTGTGGATTTATTTTTACCTACCTGCTTTGCGATTTGATCTTGCGTATATCCAAATTTATCTAATAGTTCACGATATGCTTGCGCTTCTTCAAGGGCGTTTAGTTCCTCTCGTTGTATGTTCTCAATAAGCGAAAGCTCTAAAGAATTTGCATCATCAACATTCTGTTTAACAATACATGGGACTGTCTTATGCCCAAGCTCCTGCACTGCACGCAATCTTCTTTCACCTGCAATAAGTTCATACTGACCGTTTTCAATAGGCCGGACAACAATTGGTTGGATAATGCCTTTTTCTTGAATCGAAGCCATAAGTTCATTTAATGATGCAATATCAAAAGTTTTTCGTGGTTGGAACTTGTTTGGAACAATATTCTGTATGTCAACTGAAGTTATAAATTCTTTCTCAATCTCAATTTGTGGGATAAGCGCTTCAAGGCCTCTTCCTAACTTTTTTTCCATTTTACATCCTCCTTATTCAATAGTATTTATGTTTGTAACTTGCTCTTTTATAGCTACTTGCGAAAATCTTTTTGCAAATTCTTTTGCAAATTCTTCATATTTTTGCGCTCCAGGTGATTGATTATCATACAGTAGAATTGGTTTTCCAAACCCAGGAGCTTCTGTAAGTTTAATATTTCTAGGTATTACTGTATCAAAAACTTTTTCTTTAAAGTAATTTTGAATTTCTTTTATAACTTCTTGAGTTAATTTTGTTCTATAATCTGCCATAGTGAGCAAAACGCCTCCAACATCAAGCAATGGATTGAGATTTGTTTTTACTAAATTTACTGTATTGATAAGTTGTGTAAGACCTTCCAAGGCAAAATATTCACACTGTATAGGTATGATAACTGACTTGGCAGCTACTAAGGCATTAATTGTTAATATGCCCAGAGAAGGGGGGCAATCAATAAAAATAAACTCGTACTGTTTGCTTATTTGATGAAGAATATTATGAAGTTTTGATTCTCTACCAATAACGCTTACAAGCTCAATTTCAGCACCTGTAAGATTAAGATTGGAAGGGATAATATGAAGATTTTTAACTTGTGTATCTAATATTGTTTGGCTTAATTCTTGGCCCTTGATTAATAGATCATAAATGCTTGATTTAACTCTTCGTTTGTCAATACCAATACCGCTTGTAGCATTGCTTTGTGGGTCCAGATCTACAAGCAAGACTTTATAACCTAAATTAGCTAAATAGGATGATAAATTAATAGCGGTAGTTGTCTTTGCAACTCCGCCTTTTTGATTACATATGGCAAATATTTTATGCATTCGTTATCTATGGTTGAATGTTTTCACGTGAAAACTGAATAGCTAATGAAAATTATTATAAACTAACACTCTAAAAAAAGCAACATCTTTTTACTTAATAATTGTAGCTCTGATTTTGGCAAGCTGACCACCTGACATACCAAACAAGCCTTTTGTTTCCTCGCTCAAAATTTCAATTTTAACTTTTGATTTTGGGACCTGCAGTTGCGCTAAAGCTTTTTTAATAGCTTGCTCAACAGTTTCGGCTTCTGCTTCGATTGAAATTTTTTCTTTTTTCATAAAAATAATCAGGTTATTATATCTTCACTCGGCGTGTTATATATACTTGTTCTAATAAATTAAAAAGCGTACTAGTGGCCCAGTATAGCACAAGTCCTGATGGAAATCCATATAAAACGAACCCTAAAAATATAGGAAAAAATATGGCCAAAAATTTCTGTTGGTTAAACTGGCTCGGATTAGACGTTGCTGTTGCTGGCTGAGCTATTTTTTGTTGAATAAACATAATAATTGCCATTAAAATTGGCAATAAATGTATACTAACGCCCGATATAAATGGCACAGACACGATATCCGGCGATGCTAGATCTTTCATCCATAGGAAAGAAGCGTTTCTAAGTTCAATATTTTTCATGAAAACATTATACAATGCAAAAAAGATCGGAAGCTGCACAACTAAAGGCAAACAACCTGAAAAAGGATTAACTTTATTTTTTTGCCAAAATTCGATCATTTCCTTATTGAGTTTTTGCGGATTACTTTTATTACGTTCTTTTAATAGTTCTAATTCTGGCTGTAGTGCCTGGATTTTTTTCATAGCTACTAAGCTTTGCTTTGTTAAAGGAAAAAACATTAAATTGATAAGTAAGCTTAATATTATTATTGCTACCCCCCAATTTTTTGTTATTTTATAACATGTAGCCAATATTGCTGATATAGAATCATTTATTATTTTTAAAAATCCGCTATCAGCTACCTCGTATTCCTTAATATCTAAAGCTTGAGCAATTATATTTGGTTTAGTAGGCCCTGCGTAAGCCTTAAACTTCATTACATATTCGGTTTGATTATATGTTGGTTTTAGAAAATCAGTTGCAACTACAACCGGATAGTTGTCTTTTTCTCTATTAATGCTAACTTGTTGCAGCATAGCCTGTTGTGAGATATCATTAGGCTTAACCAAAAATGTAAAATATTTATTTGACAGCCCTATCCAATATGTTTGCTCTATTATGTCTTTTGTTTTTTTAAATATCAGATTATATACATGCTTCTTTACTGATGTAAGAATGGTTAGCCTTGAATATCGCGGTGTCATGACACCTGTTTGATCAATACGGTTTGTGAGCACCACGCCTAACTTATTAAAATCTATTGGTTTGTTAGCTGGGTTATTAAGTTTAATGCTTATATTTATCACATCGGAATTTTTTTCATTTACGCTATACTCTTTTTCAACATATATCCCGTCGAAGCTACTATTGAAAACTATTTTATTTTTTGATATAACACAATTATACAGATTAGGCCTTGCATCAAACATAGTTGCATTGTCAGTCTGTATAAGCGACATTAAACCGGGCCAATTTTTGTTATTTTCAGTTAATAATAACGGCTGGTTCGTGTCTGCTTCATTATACTTTTTTAACTGTATTTTTTTTATACAACCATTTATATTAGAACATGTTATGATTAAATTATCATTTTCTAAAATATAGTCGGTTTCGTTTGCAACGATACTTGTTGAAGCGTCTTCATCGTTCTGTTGCGGCATCATACGCGCGGTTATGTCTTGCAAGGATTCTAAATTATGTTGGGTAGTTTGTGCCGAGCTCGGAGCATAATATGCTGGCTTATAAAAATAACGTTGGTAAATTGCTATTACTACGACTGAAAGTATTAGTGCGATAATTAATCTTTTTTGTTCCATAATAATGTTTAACCCTACCTTAGCGGATCGTACCCGCCTTTAAAAAACCGGTTACATCTTATTAACCGTTTTAATGTCAGATATAAACCAATCAAAAATGGTTTATGACTAAACGCTTGCTTTGCGTACTCAGAACAACTGGGATAAAAACGGCATGTTTGCTGTAACTTTATATTTGATAAGTAGTTACGATATAAATCTACTAAAAATATAGCGATTTTATTAACCATGCTTATTGTTTTACTACTATGAAATTTTTGCAAGTATACTTTCGATGTCTGTATAGACACTCTTGTATGTAAGCGGTTCGTTTGGCATATACCTAAAAACGATAACCATGTTGGCTGAGATCGCGTATTGCTTGAAGAGATCTTTTAGACTTTCTTTAATCCAGCGTTTTATCTTGTTTCGGCAAACAGCCGTTTTAACTTTTTTTGAAGAAATCTTTATGGCAACTTTCTTTGTACCGGTTGCATCCTTTGTATATTTACAAAGGAACACTGGCGTAACAACAGTACGCCCTTTGCAGAATGTGTTATCAATATCCTTATTTTTATTGAGGGATATTGTGACCAATTCTCTCCGTTGACGCTTTAAACAGTAAGCCGCTTACGACCGTCTCTGCGTCTTCTTTGCAAAACTTTACGCCCAGATTTGGTTCTTTTCCGTCGTAAAAAACCGTGTGTGCGTTTTCTTTTGCGGTTACTTTTTCTTGTTAGATGTTTTTTCATATTTATTTCCTAAAATGAAAGTGTTAAAATGTGGAGTTAATTATACCACATTATAACAGAGAGTCAAGCGTTGCGTACAAAACTGCGCATAGTTTAAAGCTTGCAGCAATAAATTTTAAAGTCTGTTATACAAAACAATAATGTGTGATGTTTTCTCTTATTAGATCATACAAGTCGTTGTAACCAGATAACTTAAAACACTCCTTTGCTACGTTGATTGTCTATGTATCTTAGACTGTTAAAGAAACGGTTAGTTTTACGCTTAAAAACATTTTCGCCATAAACTATCTAAAAACGCTTGCAAAAAAAAATCTCTTTGGTATAATATGGGTGTTTTTTGTGGATAAATTGTGTATAAACTTTACTTTTTATGGATAACCCATCTCAAATCTGGCTAAATATAAAAGCTGAGTTAAAAAACTCTGTGGAGACACAGATATATAGTACGTGGATTGAACCTATCCAATGTATTAATTTTGACAAAAGTGCTATCACCTTAAAAGTTCCTAATAAATTTTTTAAGGATTGGCTTATAGAAAAATATGGAGTTTTGTTAAGCCGCTATATTAAAAATCTATACGGCGAAGCTTTCAATATTGTTTATACGTACGAACCCGAAACAACGGCATCCCAAAACGTAACACAAGCAATTCACCATATAACTGATGAAAAAAAAGATGAGAAGCTTTCTCCGGATGAGTTAAGTGCTACTTATACGTTTGATAATTTTGTAGTCGGTCCTAGTAATCGTTTTGCCCATGCCGCGTTTGTTGCTGTTAGCGATTCTCCTGCTAAATCGTATAATCCCCTTTTTCTTTATGGCGGGGCAGGACTTGGAAAAACGCATTTAATGCAAGCATCTGCACATTTAATTAAAAAACGTTTTACCAGCTTAAAAGTGCTATATATTACAAGTGAAGCTTTTACAAATCAGCTAATTAGCGCAATTCAAAATCGTTCAACTGAAAAATTTCGTAAGTGGTACCGTAATATAGATGTTCTATTAATGGATGACATCCAGTTTATCGCCGGAAAAAACTCGTCGCAGGAAGAATTTTTTCATACTTTTAATGCTTTATATGATGACAACAAACAAATTATTGTTTCCAGTGACCGTCCCCCTAAAGATATTTCCCTTATGGAAAAAAGGCTTCTTTCAAGATTTAGCTGGGGCTTAGTAGCAGATATACAACCTCCTAATTTTGAAACAAGAGTTGCAATATTGAAGAAAAAAGTTGAAGGGGAAAATATCAACATTCCTGATGAAGTAGTTTTTTATATTGCCGAAAAAATTAAAAATAACATTAGAGAGCTGCAAGGAGCTTTGGTGCGCGTTATCGCTTACTGCACGCTTATTAATACAAAGTTGTCTGTGGAGACAGCAAAACATATTTTGAAAGATATGTTTATTGAAGAAGAAAGTAAAATTAATATGGAATTAATACAACAGAAAGTATGTGATTATTTTAGTATTTCATTAAATCATATTAAATCAAAAAAACGGAATAAATCCATTGTTTACCCCAGACAAATTGCAATGTATTTAGCCCGTAAATTGATTAATATATCCTTACCAGATATTGGAGAATCGTTTGGCGGGCGTGATCATACAACGGTCATGCACGCTTGTGATAAGATTGAGCAGGATTTGACAACCGACTTAAAATTACAGAATACTATCGGTGTTTTGTTAAATGATATAAAAGGTGGTAATAGTTAAATGTGGATAAGTTGTGTATAATGCCTTCTTATAATCTATTACAATTTAGTTGTTTGTTGATTGTTTTTTTTGTAAGTTATTTATAAACATTAAATTATATCATTATACACTTATACACATTTCTTACTACTATTATTACGGCTACTATTCTTTTAAAGATAGTAGTATTAATAGAAGTGTAAAAAACTAAGGGGGCATCATGCATGTGAATATAGAAAAAAAAGAATTACTCCAGGCGCTACAAGTAAACCAAGAAGCCATATCTTCTAAAACATCATTTCCAATTCTTGCTAATATTTTAATTGAGACTATTAATGATAATAAATTAAAACTTACAACAACAGATTTTGAGTTGGGAATACAATATACTATTAATAGTGAAGTAAAACAACCAGGTAGTATTACAGTGCCTTGTGGGCGGTTTGTAAATATTATTAAAGAACTCCCCACCAACCAAATCACCCTTCAATTAAAAAAAACAAATATTATCCAAATTGAGCAACAAAATATTATTTTTAAAATTTTAGGCATATCTAAACAAGATTTCCCTGAATTTCCTTTACTAAATCAAGAACAAAGCTTGATTCTTCCTAAGAAAGACGTTTTAAATATCATTCGGAAAACTATTTTTTCTGTTAGTAAAGAGGAAACCAGGTATGTTTTAAACGGTGTTTTATTAGCGGTTTCTAATGGTCAAGTCACAGCCGTCGCGACTGACGGTAGAAGGTTGGCAATTTTTACTACTAACCAAATACAAAACAATAGTAATGTGGAAATGAATGCAATTATTCCTACTAAAACACTAGCATTATTAAGCAAACTACTTAGTTCATACGAAAAAGAAGAAATTATGTTTTGTTTTTCAGAAAATCAACTAATGATTTTACTGGAAAACATTATTATTTTTTCTAAACTTATTGACGGAGAATACCCTAATTATCAACAAGTGATTCCGGCGGAAATGAAACAAAAAATTGTTGTTAATAAAGAAAGTTTATTAAACGCCGTCAAACGTGCAAGTATTCTCACAACACACGAGGCTATGGGAGTAAAATTTATTATTGAAAAAAATAAAATTACTATTATTAAAAATACACCAGAAATCGGAGAATCATACGAAGAAATCGAGACGCAATACAATGGGAAGCAAGTGACAATCGGTTTTAACCCCAGCTATTTGCTTGATGTGTTGAAAAATTTAGAAAAAGAGACGGTGGAAATAGAAATTAATACTGCAGACAAACCAGTGGCGATACGGGAAGATCAATATACTTACGTTGCTTTACCAATGCAATTAACATGAAATGAAAAACGACGCCAACGCTTTTAAAAAAATTGTCGACGATGTTTTAAAAAGCATAAAGAAAAAAAACAATTCAATCGAGGCATTCAAAAAAGTGTGGAGAGAATATGTTGGGGAGGAAGCAGCCAGCCACGCATCAGTGCAGGCAATCCAGAACAAAACGGCTATTATTAATATTGATAATCCGAGCTGGTTGTATGTTTTGAATACAAAAAAGAAAAAATTTTTGTCTTTTCTTGCAACCGATTATCCACAAATTGACATACATGATATAATATTACGCATATCTGATCAAGCAAACGACAAGGAGAAAAATTAAATGACGGCAAAAACGGCTCCAAAAATTGAAAAAACAAAAACACCAAAAAACTCAGAACGGTATGATGCGACAAACATACAAGTATTAGAAGGGATCGAAGCAGTAAGGCGCAGACCTGCTATGTATATTGGCGATACAACTACAAGAGGTTTGCATCACCTTGTATATGAAGTTGTAGATAATTCGATAGATGAAGCAATGGGCGGGCATTGCGATAAAATCGTTGTTACTGTACATTCGGACAATAGTGTTTCCGTTGAAGATAATGGAAGAGGCATCCCCGTCGATATACACAAGCAAGAAAAAAAACCAGCCATTGAGGTAGTGTTAACCACGCTGCATGCGGGAGGGAAATTTGACCACAGAGTTTATAAAGTTGCGGGCGGTTTACACGGAGTAGGCGTTAGCGTTGTCAATGCTTTGTCCACATGGCTAGAAGCAGAAGTACAGCGAGAAGGGAAAATTTACTATCAAAAATATGAAAAAGGGCACGCCGTTACTACGCTGAAAGTAATTGGCAAAACGCAGAAAACAGGAACAATCATTACGTTTAAGCCAGACAAAGAAATTTTTTCTACATTGGAATATAGCTACGACGTTCTTTCTAACAGATTAAGAGAACTTGCTTTCTTAAACAAAAATATTTTTATTAAAATATACGACGAACGCACAGACAAAGAAGCCGTTTTCCAATTTGCCGGCGGGCTGCTTTCCTTTGTTGAGCATTTGAATAGAAACAAAAACCCATTGCATAAAAAATACATTTATTTTTATCGCGAGAAAGAAGGCATTATCGTAGAAGCAGCAATGCAATATACTGACGCTTATGCGGAAAACGTATTTAGCTTTGCTAATAATATTAACACGATAGAAGGTGGCACACATTTGACAGGATTTAAATCAGCCCTTACCAGAACGATCAACCAATATGTTAAAGAAAAAGAAAAAGACATAGCAATTACCGGCGATGATGTCCGCGAGGGACTAACAGCAGTAATCAATGTCAAACTGCCCAATCCTCAGTTTGAGGGGCAAACCAAAACAAAACTTGGTAATTCAGAAGTTGAGGGACTTGTGGAGTCTGCTACAAACGAATCCCTTTCCGCATTCTTTGCCGAAAATCCAGGTGTTACAAAAGTAATAGTAGATAAAATTATTTTAGCTACGCGCGCCAGAGAAGCCGCCAAAAAAGCAAGAGAGCTTACGAGACGAAAAGGAGCGCTAGACTCTGGAAGCCTACCTGGTAAATTGGCCGATTGTTCGGAAAAAGATGCCAGCATGTGCGAAGTCTTTTTAGTTGAAGGTGATTCAGCGGGTGGGTCTGCAAAACAGGCCCGTGACAGGCGATACCAGGCAATTCTACCGTTAAAAGGCAAAATACTCAATGTTGAAAAAGCACGCGTAGATAAAATGTTGGCAAACGAAGAAATTAGGACAATCATTACTGCGGCGGGAACTGGAATTGGAGAGGAATTTAATCTTGAAAACCTTAGATATCATAAAATAATCCTTATGTGCGATGCCGATATTGATGGCTCGCATATCAGAACGCTACTCTTAACATTTTTATATCGGCAGATGAAAAGCTTAGTTGAGAAAGGGCACGTCTATATTGCTCAACCGCCTCTTTATAAAATCAAGAAGGGAAAAACCGAAAATTATATTCAAACAGAAAAAGAAATGGAAAGCTTATTGATAGAATTAGGCATACAAGACGTAAAGTTAACATATTTAAAAGACAAAAAAGTTTCACTTACAGACAAGCAAGTTATTAATCTTTTAAGTAACCTTGCCGAGTTGGATAAATATAATAAGGTTTTTAGTAAAAAGGGAGTGAAGCTATCAAGTTATATAGCTGCTATAAACAAGAAAACCCACAAATTTCCTGTTTTTGCTGTAAAAGTGGAGGGAACAACCCATTTTATTTACAATGAAGATGAGCTTGCAAAATTTGGAAAAGAGATAGAAACAAAAAAAGGTAAAGGAATGGAGTTTAAAAGCGGGATTGAAACTACAGGAGAGCAAAAAAACAAAGATCAAGGCATTGATATTCTTGAATTTTTTGAAGAAAGCGAAATCGAGGAATTAGTAAAACAAATTGAAAAACTTGGTATTTCAATGGATCATTATGAGACACCCCAAACAGAAGAAAATTTAAACATAGAAAAACCAAAAGGTTCTAAAAAATCCAAAACAACAAAAAAAGTAAAGGAAACAGAAGAGCCACTTTTTAGGATTGAATATGAAACACACACAGAAGAAGTAAGCAGTCTCATCGCATTCTTTCATTCTATACGAGATAACGGTAAAAAAGGAATGATTATACAAAGATACAAAGGATTAGGAGAAATGAATCCGCAGCAACTGTGGGAAACCACAATGAATCCTGAGACTCGGACGATGCTTAAAGTAACTCTTGAAGATGCTGTTGAAGCAGATGCTATGTTTACAGTTTTAATGGGTGATCAGGTAGAACCTAGGCGAGAGTTTATTGAGGCGCATGCGCACGAAGTTAAAAATTTAGATATTTAACAATATTGTTGTCACAAATGAAAGATTAGCCAACACGTAAAGGAGATAATAGATGTATACGGCAGGAGAAAAAATAAAACCCCGCTATATCGAAGAGGAAATGAAAGATTCATACATAAACTATTCCATGAGCGTAATTGTTGGCAGGGCCTTGCCCGATGTACGAGATGGTTTGAAGCCCGTTCACAGACGTATTTTATATGCTATGAACGATTTAGGACTTGAGCACAGCAAGCCTTATAAAAAAAGCGCCAGAATAGTTGGAGAAACCCTTGGTAAATATCATCCGCATGGTGATACGGCCGTATATGATTCTCTTGTTCGGATGGCTCAGGATTTTTCTTTAAGATATCCGTTGATTGACGGACAGGGAAACTTTGGTTCTGTGGATGGTGATGCACCTGCGGCAATGCGATATACCGAAGCAAGATTGGCACGCATATCAGGGTTGCTTCTAGAAGATTTAGAAAAAGAAACGGTGGACTTTGTACCTAATTTCGACGGTTCTTTAAATGAGCCTGTAATTCTTCCGTCGGTTTTACCGAATTTATTAATCAACGGTTCTAGCGGTATAGCTGTCGGTATGGCTACAAACGTACCGCCTCACAATTTAAAAGAGGTAGCAGACGGCATCGTTTTTCTTATAGATAATCCTCAAGCTGAAATAAAAGAACTGATGAAAATTATCAAAGGGCCGGATTTTCCAACAGGAGGAATTATCTGTGGGACTGATGGTATAAAGGAAGCATACTTAACCGGCAAAGGTAAACTGAAACTAACCGCAAAAGCTTTTATAGAAGAACAGAAAAACGGTAAAGAAACTATTATAGTTACTGAAATTCCCTACCAGTCCAACAAGGCAAACATTATTGAATCCATAGCAAACTTAGTAAACGACAAAAAAATCGAGGGTATTTCTGATATCCGTGATGAATCCGACAAAGACGGCATGAGAATTGTTATTGAAATAAAGCGAGGCGAAAATGCTAGAGTAGTATTAAATCAGCTTTCTAAACATACACAGCTTCAGAGCACATTTGGCATTATTATGCTTGCTCTGGTAGATGGCAGACCAAAAACGTTAAACCTGAAACAACTTTTAAGCTTGCATATTGATCATCGGAAAAACATCATTAAGAGAAGAACACGTTATGAACTTGATAAAGCTGAGCAAAGAATTCATATTTTAGAAGGGCTGAAAAAAGCGATAGAACATCTTAACCAGGTAATAAAAACAATAAAGGAATCAAAAACTCCTAAAATTGCAAAAGAAAACTTAATGAAACAGTTTGCTTTTTCAGAAAAGCAGGCTCAGGCAATTTTGGAAATGCAACTGCAAAGATTAACAGCTCTTGAAGTAAACAAACTCGAAGAAGAATATGCGGAACTTCTTAAGAAAATTGAATATTACAAACAGATCCTTAAAGATGAACGCAAAGTGCTAGATCTCATAAAAGAAGAATTGGCACAACTAAAAGAAAAATACGGGGACGAAAGAAGAACCGATATTGTGAAGGAAGAAAAAGAACTGGAAATAGAAGATTTAATTGCGGAAGAAGATATGGTTATTACAATGAGCCATTCCGGCTATATAAAAAGGTCGCCTGTAAGTGCTTACAGAAGACAAAAAAGAGGCGGCAAGGGCATAACAGCGGCAGGCACAAAAGAAGAAGATTTTATAGAAAGCCTTTTTATTGCTTCCACCCATGACCATCTATTGTTTTTTACGACAGCCGGCAGGCTTTATTGGCTGAAAGTCCATCAAATACCAGAAGCGAGCAGAGTATCCAAAGGCAAGCCCATCGTGAACATGCTTGAACTTGCAGCTGACGAAAAAACATCTTCATTTATACCTGTTCGCGAATTTTCAGACGATAAATTTATCGTGATGATAACCTCACAAGGTGTTATTAAAAAAACAAATTTATCAGCGTTTTCAAACCCGAGAAAAGGCGGGATCTTGGCGGTAACACTGGAAAAGAACGATAAACTTGTTTCGACAAAACTAACAGATGGCAAAAAAGAAATTTTAATTTCGACAAAAAACGGCAAAGCAATACGTTTTAAAGAAGACGCAGTGCGAGACATGGGAAGAGCGGCCAAGGGTGTGCGTGCTATAAAACTTAATCCTAAAGACTGTGTCATATCGATGGAAGTGGTAGACCCCGAAGCTGCGCTATTGACTATTACAGAAAAAGGGTTTGGCAAAAGAACATTTGCCAAAGAATATCGCATGCAGTCACGAGGCGGCAAAGGAATCATAAATATAAAAATCACAGACAAAAACTCCTACGTCATTGGCGTGCTCACTGTAGCTGACGAAGATGAGCTAATGATAATTACATCAAGCGGTATGATGGTGCGGTGTGCAGTAAAAGATATAAGGACTGTTGGCAGAGCAACTCAAGGAGTTAAAGTAATATCACTTAAAGACAAAGATAAAGTTGTAGGTGTTGCAAAAGTTGTAGCCAAAGAAGACGAAGAAGAAAGTGAAACATAGCGTTTGCCCTCCTTTGCTATAATAATTGCCAGCTTTATACGGCAGGTAATAGAGGGCTTAAACTGAACAAAATATAGCTTCGGAGAGGTTCTGCTCCACTGGTGGTGACAGGGGTGTAATTCAGTTTGCTCGTGGGGCTCATGAAAAGTCTTGACTTTTATTTGAGTTTTACCTTTAATATATATTCCTTTTTCAATTTCTAAAAGTGGAAGTATGTTGGTCCCCATCGTCCAGCGGCCTAGGACTCCAGATTTTCGATCTGGCAACACGGGTTCAAATCCCGTTGGGGACGCCATCCGTCTTTGCTGTGCTGCTTTCGCGCACAGCTACGCCGGATGAGCCCGGCGAAGCATATCTTCTATGTATATTCTTCTGTTGGCGAAGACGGGCCAACTTGCCTTCGGCAAGCAGAGCAATTGAACAATAGAAAATAGAACAATAGATGTTGTTGCTTAATTATGATCGGGTTCTATTGCTCAAATGCTCTATTGTTCTATCGTGGTTTATTTTACGTTAGTGTCATATTTTTTGAAAAATTTTCAGAACATCAGAAAGCAGCAACTGAAAAAAACAGAATCCGAACATTCAAACAAATTCAAACCTCATCCACAATGAACACAAAACAAGGCACACTGTATATAGTAAGTACTCCCATAGGCAACTTAAAAGATATCACAATTAGAGCAATTGAAATTCTCAAGCAAGTTTCTCTCATAGCAGCTGAAGATTGTCGCCACACAATGATTTTAACAAAGCATTATAATATTGTTACTCCTATAACAAGTTTTTATTCGTATAATCAACTTAAAAAACTTCCGTTTTTAATTGAAAAACTACAAAGCGGCGATAATATTGCGCTTGTTTCCGACGCAGGAACCCCTGGAATATCCGATCCAGGTTATTTAATTATCAAAGAAGCTATACAAAAAGGAATCAATGTAGTGCCCATACCAGGACCCGCGGCTCTAATTGCCGCGCTAACAATATCGGGAAAACCTACAGACAAATTTGTTTTTAGAGGATTTTTATCAAACAAACCAGGGAAGCGCAAGAATCAGCTAAAAGACATTAAAGAAATAGGGCTGACAACTGTTGTTTATGAAGCACCTCACAGATTGCAAAAGACTTTAGCGGATATAAAAGATGTTTTTGGAAACGTGGAAGTTGTCTGTGCAAGAGAATTAACAAAAAAATTCGAAGAAATAAAACGCGACAGTGTCGAAAATATTATAGACTGTTATTCTAAACAAACACCTAAGGGTGAATTTACGATTATTATTTAGGCGCTTAAGAATTTAGATTGAAAAAAGCTTACAGAAACGTTAGAATTGGGAATGAAAATAGCCGTTGCTACCAAGGAGTTTAAATGGCAAAAAAGACTATACAAGAAATAAACGAAAAAATTAAAAAAGGCAAAGTTGTTGTTGTTACTGCCGAAGAAATTATAGATATTGTTAAAAAGCGTGGTGTAAAAAAAGCGGCACAGGAAGTGGACGTGGTGACAACCGCTACGTTTGGCCCAATGTGTTCAAGCGGAATGTATATAAATATCGAGGCTACAAAACCACGTATAAAACTTGGCGGTGGCGAAGTGTATCTCAACGATGTCTTAGCATATCCTGGGTTTGCGGCAAGGGATATAATGATAGGTGCGGCTAGCTTATCAAAAAACGATCCTAAAAACATAGCAGGGCTTGGCGAGTTTAAATACGGCGGTGGTTATGTTATTGAAGATTTTGTGTCAGGGAAAAACATTAAATTAGAAGCGGTTGCTTATGGGACAGATTGCTATCCGGCTAAAGAGCTTCGTACACTGATTAATATTAACAAAATAAATGAAGCAGTGCTTCTAAATTTTAGAAATTGTTATCAAAACTATAATGTAGCTGTAAATCTCAACAAGAAAAAAACTCTTTATACTTACATGGGGGTGCTTAAGCCAAACTTAGGCAATGCAAACTATTGCAGCGCAGGAACATTATCTCCTCTTTTAAATGATCCATATTGCAGAACCATCGGTGTTGGGACACGTATATTTTTAGGTGGCGGCATAGGGTATGTTTATTGGCATGGCACACAACATAATACAAAAGTAGAGCGGACAAAAAAAGGAATACCGCTGCGTCCTTCAGCAACGCTTGCAGTTTTCGGCGATTTAAAACAGATGAAAAGCGAATGGCTAAGAGGAGTTTCGTTTTTAGGATATGGAGTAAGTCTAATGGTTGGCATTGGCGTACCCATACCGATTCTAGATGAAGAAATGATAAACTTTACAAGCATTGAAGAAAAAGACATATATGCTCCCATAGTTGATTACAGCAAAGATTATCCGAACGCACAACCAGATATTTTAGGTATTGTCAGCTACGAACAGTTACGAAGCGGTGAGATAAAAATAAAAAATAAAACAATTCCAACAGGTTCACTTTCA